>OIWU01000533.1_pt1 | contig 46119 bp, 49 predicted proteins | sample 1587711 | NCBI WGS metagenome assembly OIWU01 (sample SAMEA3888909, study PRJEB22519) | human gut metagenome | biome: human gut; feature: human-associated habitat; material: faeces | place: Denmark | collected 2010 | reverse complement strand
TATTTCAAGGGAATAACTCATTTTATTTTGTACTAATTAGATGCTAACACTAAACTGACGAAGAGAGGAAGCCTGATATGGTACGAGAAGCTATAGAAGATGATTTAAAAGAGATACTGGAATTATATTTATATTTACATGAAAAGTCTGTGCCGGAATTTACGGAGCATTTAACAACTACGTGGAAACAAATCATACAAGATGACAATCATCATCTGTTAGTGAATGTGGTAGATGATAAAATAGTCGCATCTTGTGTATGTGTGATCATACCTAATTTAACCAGGAATGTCAGACCATATGCTTTTGTGGAAAATGTTGTTACACATGGAGATTATCGATGCAAGGGTTATGCAACGGAATGCTTAAATTATGCTAAGATTATAGCAGAGAAACAAAACTGCTACAAAATGATGTTACTTACAGGCTCAAAGGAACAAAGTACATTAGATTTTTATAAAAATGCGGGATATAACAGTACAGATAAAACTGCTTTTATTCAGTGGCTGGATGTGTAGGCGGCAACTGAGAGGTAAATTTTGAAACCATTCAGACTTCCATTCCTAAAAGATAATTTACAGTCTTTGCCATCGTCTGTAAAAGCATTCTGGGCTGATAATATTCTGCCATAGGTCCTTTGCGGTAGCAATTGTTTACAATACAACACATTTGAATACCGGAGAATGCGGATGAGATATAAGTCAGAAGTTCCGTTTCACTTACCTTTGCCTGAAGTTCTCCCTTTTGCAGTTTTTGCTTAAAATAATCGGAGGTGCGCGACATGATGTATTCCATATGTCCGACACCGTGAGCCCCGGCAAGTATCTTTTCGATTCGATGAGGGGCATTCATAGCAAGTACCGATAGCTCAAAATCGATCTTTTCAATTCCCATCAGTTCCTCTGACATAAAATCTGCAAGCATATCAAAAATGCGGGCGGTAATTTCTTTTGCTGAGAGTTCATCCGCTTTTGCAAATATTTCATCAACCTTATCTTTAATAGAAACTCTCTTCCGCATGTCCACTAGCATATCTGCAAATATTTCGTCAATATCGTGATAAAAGCGATAAATTCCTCCCTGACTTAATCCGGTGCGGTCAATAATATCCTGCATTGTGACGGTGCTCACGGTTTTTTCCACACACAGCTCATATGCCGCCTTTATAATGAGCTTCTTTTTATTGGCAATATATTCTTCTGTTACTTTTGGCATACTAACATTCTCTCCTGCAAATTTGATACGTCCAGTAAAGTTTCAAATACAGCATCCATACCTTCTTTTCCCGGCATATGTCCGGAATTTTCGATCACACGGCAGTTCAAATAGGAATTTCCCGCAGATTCTACGACTTTAAGGATATTCGACGTTGATGTTACGATATCCGTATCGCCCTGTAAAATATAATAGGGCACATTTACGTTAGAAAGATCTTCAGTCAGGTCCAATTTTAACAGCTCCGACCATAGACATGTATTTGCGGATGTGCCGTTTATCATAATTGCCTTAAAGTCCTTTAATTTGTAGTCCGGGCTTGTGAGCAATCCTCTGATAATAGAACCCACGGGCGCGGGCGTACCTTTTTGATTGGTATAGCCGTCGGTATATTTGCGAATGCTTCCGGATAAAAACTGCATGTCTTTATCGCTAAAATGATCCGTTGTAATTGCCCGGACCCGCTGCATTTTTCTTTCGGAAAATCCGGCTTTTTCCAACGCTTCATAGACTTCGTCATTTAAAAACAGCTTTCTTAAAACCTGTCCCCAGACGACAACGGCGTCTACCTCTTTTCCAATCTTTTGTACAGACTTTAAGGCGAGCACGCTTCCCCATGACATACCAAAAAGAATTATCTTGTTAGCAGGAAAAAGCGTCTTGATTTCAGCGATCAAGTCTGTGGTCATTTCTACAAAAGCTTCTACCGTAAACCGATCCTTCAAATTGTAATTATTGATACCGCAGCCTAACTGGTCCCAGTATACCATAATGAAACGCTCCGTAAACATCGGAAAGAGACCTCTGCAGCCTACAGAAAAAGGGATGGGAGATCCCGGACCGCCATGCAGATTGATAACAACGGGAAGGTCTCTGCTTTTTCCTTCGATCAGAATTTTCTGCGGGATTTTCCCCAAAGAGAAAGTAACGATTTCGGAGATTTCATTTTCTTCTATAATCAGTTTTCTGGCTTTGTTCATAATATAGGCGCTCCTTAAAAATGAAACTGGTTTCATTTTAATGTGTTTTATTCTAATTGTCAACAAAAATAAATTTATATTCATCTTTAAAAATGCAGGTGCAGACGGACCGGTTAAATCGAATCACATAGTCCATTCATAATGTGCTATAATTCAATATGTGAATAAAATTTATCAAATTTTTGAAAGGGCAAAATAAAATGAACTTACAGGAAGAATATCAAAGGGATAATCATTTTTTAGAAGATGAGAAGTTATATTATATTCTTACCGGAGAAGGCGGTGCAGCAATGTTAAGCAAAAGCCAAAAGTATTATGTGATTTCTTGTACACTTATAGCTGCATATGACATTACGGAGGATAAAATGCTGAAAAAGGCTGGTATTATCCGATGGGTTATCTCCATAGAAGAATATGAAAAGCAGGATGCAGCGGGTGAATATTTTCAAACTTACAAAGATGGCGTTATATATAAGGTTCGGGGAAGGCTTGTGAAAAATGATTTTGGCGTTTCCTCTGTTTTGTATGTAAAAGAAGTATTGGAAAGCGATATACATGGCACGAAGATAGATAAGAAACAGGAAAAATACCTTGCACCAATTCTTTTGGAGGACGAGGTATTGGGACAACTGAAACTGGAGAAAAGCGTTGGGTTGTTTGAGGGAAGTTATAGCATGAGCGGACATGAGATTAGAATCTATGTGGAAGTGGAATGGAATCAGAAACGAACATGGAAAAAGCCGCTGGCAGCAGCCAGAGACTTTATTACGGATATTGATAATAAGGATCAACAGACCAGAGAGTATATGGCGTCTGATGCGGAATTGTTTGAAGCTGCGCTGGAGGGCTTGGATGAAGATGACTGTGTAATATATTTTTCTAAACCGGAGGAATTTGCCGAGGCTTTCAAAGGACGATTGAAATACCTGTTTGTGAATCAGAATGGCTCTTATACAATCGGTTATGATGATGGATTTGTTTTCGGCGGACATGAGATCGATGTGGATGTCAATGCGAACGGTAAGTTTGTTTGCGCTGAGGTTCGGTAAATTTGATGAAAAGAGGAGAAAAATGAACGAGATTATAGCACAAAGACAATTCAGCCCCATGTATATTTATTTGGACACGGCATTTTTAATACTTCTGGCAGTTTTGCTGTTAAAACAGAAAAAGTATATGACAGTGGTTGTAGGAGTGGCAGCAGGGGTGCTGTACATGATCGTAGATTACGGAATATTTCACTTATTATGCCATACCCGCAGTATCAGTGACGGGCACAGCCTGTTTTGGGTATTATTATGGATGAGCATGAGCTATGGCTTTACCAATTTTGTGTGGATCTGGCTGTGGATATCCCGTGATAAAAATCTGAAAGAGTGGTCGTTGCTGATCTTAATGTGGTGGTTCTGCTGTCCCATGCTTGCCGCAACCTTCGGGGGCACGGAGGACCTCATAACCATTCAGCGTACCACGGGAGCCTATCATGGATATATGGCGTTGATCTTATTTGCAGGCTATCTGGGCGTGATCCTATGGAATTTAAGGCATCAGAAGCCGGAACAGAAAATTCCCATCGGATGGATTCTGGCGATCGGTATTCTGGTTCAGTTTGGGTGGGAAGCAGCTTTGCTGATCGGAGGAATCCGCAGCGCAGCCATTGTTTCCTGGTCAGATAAGCTGATTACCTTGATCGTAAATTCTCTTTTGGAGACAAACCTGGGAATGCCCTATGTGTATGCGCTATATCTGTTATATTCTTCCCGTTTTACAGAGCAGATCACCAGGCGTCATAAAAAACTGTCCTTTCTGGAAGCGCTGGAAGAAAATAATGCCCTGACCGGTATTTAACGGGATGCAACCGCAACTTTACATTTAGAAATCGAAAGATGATAGCGTTATTTGCCTGTAAAAAATATACTATGAGCAAATAAACGAAAAAGGAGAAAGACATTATGACATTGGGCAATAAACTATCAAAGCTGCGAAAACAAAATAATTATACCCAGGAGCAATTGGCGGAAATCCTGGGAGTTTCCAGACAGGCGATCAGCAAATGGGAATCAGACGGCTCCTATCCGGAAACGGATAAAATCATTCAGTTAGGAAAGCTTTTTGATTGTTCCCTGGACTATTTGTTAAAAGATGAGATAGAGGACGAAAGCGGCAGTCAAAAAGGCGATACTGCGGCGTCGGGAAGATTTTATTTTGAAAAGACCAGTAAAAGGAAAATCAGGGGCGTCCCCTTGTGGCAGATCAATATCGGGCTGGGCAGAACGGCGCGGGGGATTATTGCGGTGGGGGTAGCCTCCAAGGGGATTGTTTCCGTAGGCGTCGCATCGGTGGGGATTTTATCTCTGGGAATATGTTCCGTCGGACTTGTATCCATTGGCGCCATTGCAGTAGGGTTATTAGCCGCGGGTAATCTTGCGGTAGGGCTTATTGCGATGGGAGCGATCAGCGTCGGGCTTGTATCCCTGGGCGCGTTTGCTGTCGGAGGATTTTCCGCAGGAGCCATGGCGATCGGGGATTATCTTGCGATCGGGGATTCGGCAAGGGCGGCTGTTGCCGTGGGAAAAACGGAAGCCTATGGAAGTCTTTATCAGAAGGTGGGAGAGTTGTCTGCGGCTGATTATGAGACTATCAGCGAACTGTTAAAAAAAGAGGTGCCGTTTTATTATTCCTGGGCGGCAGATTTTGTAAAGTTTTTCCTGCCGGTTCAGTAGTGCAAACGCATCGTAACAGGGCGGTAAAATTTTTGAAAAGAGAGGAACACAGATGATCGATACGCTTGTATATGAATCTCCCATCGGCAGCTGCCTGCTTGCCGCCGATGAAAAGGGCTTAATAGGGTTATGGCTGGAGGGACAAAAATATTATTGTCCTGTTACGGAAGAAATGAAAGAGAATGGGCAAAATAGGATTTTAAAAGATACAAAATCGTGGCTGGACTGTTATTTTAAAGGGCAAAAGCCGAAGCCTGACGGATTGCCCCTCGCGCCCCGGGGCAGCGGATTCCGGCAGGAAGTCTGGAAACTATTATGCGAAATTCCTTACGGAGAGGTCATGACTTACGGAGAAATTGCGAAAATTGTTGCGGCAAACAGGGGAAAGACAACCAATTACGCGCAGGCGGTCGGGGGAGCGGTGGCGCACAATCCCATATCCGTTATCATTCCCTGTCACAGAGTCGTCGGGAGCGATCAAAGTCTGACAGGCTATGCGGGAGGGCTGGATAAAAAGAAGTGGCTTTTAAAACATGAGGGTTACCGGCTTTGCGAAAGATAGTACCAAAAATGTAAAATATAATCATAGCATATCGACTGTTTGTGAAATATTATAATAAAAGAGAAGCGATGAATGAGCGGGGGTTAAACATGGCTGATATTCGATCGGACGGCTCGGAGCTGCTGCATTATGATAATCCGGACTATCCGGTTTATTTCAGAAAAAATGAGATATCGAAAGATCTGATCTTTCATGATATTTCTATCCATTGGCACGACGAGTTGGAATTGATTTATATCAAATCGGGCAGTATCCGGTATCAATTGAACGGGAAAACAGTACGGATGAAGGCGGGAGAAGGCATTTTTGTTAATTCCAAACAGCTTCATCTGATTGTCAGCGACGGCGCTGACTGTGAGCTGTACTGCCTGATTTTTCATCCGATGATTTTATGCGCCGCTCATCATATTGCAGAAAAATACGTGGCGCCTGTTATGGAAAACGGCTATGTACCTTATCTGATGCTCTCGGAGACGGAGCCCTGGCAATGCCGCATTTTGGAAAATATTGCGGCGGTGGAGAAAGATCTTGAGGCGGATGCGGGAGAGCTTTTGGTCATGGGGCGGCTGTTTGAAATCTGCCGTCAGTTGTATCTGCATATAAAAAGACCGGTGCAGGGCGAGCGCGTGCAGGATCGCAACCTCATTCTGATAAAAGAAATGATCGCTTATATCCAGAAACATTATCAGCAGAAGCTCACACTGCAGGAGATCTGCGATGCCGGAAAGGTGGGAAAGACCAAGGGCACGGCGGTATTCGGACAATATCTGAACCAGACGCCCATAGAGTATGTATGCAATTACCGCATCGAGAGAAGCATTGAATTGCTGCGGTCAAGCGATGCGAACATTACGGAGATCGCCTATGAGACAGGGTTTTCGGAAGGCGGATATTACAGCAAGGTATTTAAAGAGCGGATGGGCGTCAGTCCCCTGCAATATCGCAGGCTGTTAAAAAAAGAAGCGCGTGAAGGGGAGAACGGAAACGGGGAACTGGTATGAAAAGAAGCGGACAGAATATAAAGGTCTATTTTTATGTATACAAAATGCAGATTCTGAAAAGTCTTGCCTATAAGTTCGACGTTTACGGCAATATCCTGATGCAGACCATTCTTATGATCGCCAACGCGTTTTTCTGGCGCGCGCTGTTTCGCAATGCGGAAAATGTGGAAGGGGTAACGGTGGATACGATGCTGACCTATACGGTGGTATCGTCCATGATCTCAGTGATTCTTACGACGAATGTAGAGCGCAGGATCACAACCGATGTGCGAAAAGGGACCATCGCCATTGACATGATGCGCCCGGTTAATATTTTCAGCGTCTTTTTTGCCGAAAATCTGGGAAACGTGACCGCGCTGTTGTTTCAGAACCTCCTTCCTGTTTTTGTGATCGGAAGCGTTTTGATCAAACTTCCGGTTCCGGCGTCTTTGCCGGGAGCCCTGCTGTTTTTGTGCAGCCTTGTCCTGGCGTTTCTGATCAACTGGCTGATCGCGGTTATTTTCGGCATGTGGGCGTTTTCGATTATTGAAATGGATGCGCTGATACAGGTCAAAAAGCATCTGATCCGGCTGTTGTCCGGCAGCATTATTCCGATCTGGTTTTTCCCGGAGCCGCTTCGGTCGGTATTGGAGGCGCTTCCTTTTGTTTATTTATATCAGATGCCTTTGGATCTTTATATCGGAAAGTACACGGAAGCTTCGCTGATACGCGGGTTTGCGGTGCAGATTTTCTGGGCGGCGGGACTGTTTGCGGTGTATCTTTGGCTGCAAAGGAGAGTTACGGCAAAGGTAATGATACAGGGAGGCTAGTCAAATGAAACAAAAATGGAAAACGCTCGGGCATTATCTGGACGTTACGGCGACCTGTATCAGGATGGGACTTTTGACGATTGTGGAATATCCTTCGGCGATAGCGGGCTGGCTTTTGTCCAATCCCATTCAGTTTATCGTGGGCTTTGCGACGCTTCGGTTTGTTGTAGAGCAGTTTGGAGAAATCAACGGCTGGAATTACGGGCAGCTTGCGGTGCTGTACGGACTTTCCGTTATTTCCCATGCGCTGTCCATGATTTTTTTCGTACAGGGATGGTTTATGGGATTCAGCGTGCTGGAAGGAGAATTTGACCGTTATCTTACAAGACCCATGAGCGTGATGTATCAGTTCTTTTTTACAAACATCAATGTATTCGGCATCACGGATCTGATACCGGGGATTCTGATATTCTTCTATGGCTGTCATGAAATATCCTTTGTCTGGAGCCCTGGGCAGGTTGTGACGGTGTTGGTATTGCTTGTGGGGGCGACGCTGATTCGCGGCGGCATCTACATGATTCTGGGGACGACTTCTTTCTTTACGAGGAGCGCCAATGATTTCGGGCAGTTTACCCAGGAGATCTTTGATAAAGCGACGATGTATCCGTTGTCCATGTATCCGGAAGGACTGCAGTTTGTACTGACTTATCTGATCCCCATCGGCTGGGTGGCGTTTTATCCGGTTTCCGATCTGTTAGGCGTTTCCGCCTCCGGGAATCATTTTTTCGGAACAACTGTTTTGGGAGCTTCAGGCTGGACGCTGGTGATCGGGATCGTTGTGATGATTGTTGCGGGAATCTTTTTTAGCTGCGGATTAAAAAGATATGAAAGCGCAGGGAATTAGGCGGCGCAGCCTGCCCGCGGCTTGAAGGTATGAAAAAGGCGGATAGGGCGAAATGGAAAACGGAATAAAAATCGGAACAGAAAACAGAACAGAAAACGGAAGGAACATGATCGAGGTCAGGCACATCTGCAAGGAGTATCATGCGGTCAAAAAGGAAAAGGGATTAAAAGGCGCCATAAAGGCGTTGGTCACAAGGGAAACGCAGATCATACCGGCTGTTTCGGATCTGAATTTCCATATCCGGAAGGGAGAAATTGTGGGGTTCATAGGTCCCAACGGGGCGGGAAAGAGCACGACGATTAAAATGATGTCCGGCATATTGACGCCCACGAGCGGCGAAATTCTTATTGACGGCATGGATATCACGAGGAACCGGAAGGAGGTCGTGCAGCATATCGGCGTCGTATTCGGACAGCGTTCGCAGTTGAATTGGGATTTAAGGCTGGGAGAGAGCTTTGAATTGCTGCGTCATATTTACCGCGTGGAAAAAGAAGAGTATGAGCAGACGCTGGACGTTATGGATCAGATATTGGGGATCGGAGAGCTGTTGGATAAACCCGTAAGGCAGATGTCCTTGGGACAGAGAGTCAAGGGAGATCTGGCGGCGGCGATGCTCCACTCACCCAAGGTATTGTTTTTGGATGAGCCTACGATCGGGTTGGATGTGACGTCCAAATATGCGCTGCGGAAGTTTGTGAAGGAAATCAATGAAAGGCGGGAGACGACGATTATTCTGACAACCCATGATCTGGGCGATATAGAGCAGCTTTGCAGCCGTCTGATTATCATAAACCACGGCAGGCTGGTGGAGGACGGCAATCTGGAAGCCATTGTGGAGCGCATTGCTCCCTTTAAGACGCTGGCGGTGGAATATTATGACGAGAGGATACCGTCCCACGATCTATGCGAACTGACGGAAACGGCGGGAAATGTGGCAAGATACCGTTTCAGGAAACAGGATATTACGGCGGCAAGGCTGATCGAGGAACTGGGCGCAAAGGCGCAGATCAAGGACGTTGCGATTGAGGACGTCAAAATAGAAGACATCATACAAATCGCTTATGGAGAATAAAGGAGGTTTACGGCACGGCAACCTTAGGTTGCTGTGCCGTGAGTTTTATTTGCTTGTCCGTGCTGACTGTTTTTAATATAATGATAAATAAGTGGGACAGATCCGGCGTTAGCGGATGAAACGGTCTGACCCGATAAGGGAAACGGGAGGTAGAAGTGTGGCAAAAAATAAAAAGGTGTTTGAACTGTCGTCAGTAAAAAAGTATAAGCGGTACGACAGGCTTCTTTGGCTGGTCCCGGCAGTGATTCTGCTGAATTTTCTGTTTCAGGGCGGGAGAGGTATTCTGAATGCGTGGAAGGAAGAACCGGGCGCTGCGACGCTTATAGGGATTGTGATGATATGTGCGCTCTATACGTTCTTCCTTTCCCTTGTTCCGTTTATCATCGGAAAAATAGTGATCCGTATGGGATTGAAAAATTCCATTCAAAACTGCACAATTACTTCCATGCGGGATTTTGATTATTACCGGGACAAACTGACCGGGCTGTCGCCGGCGGCGATCAGCATTTTAGCCGATCTGGAAATTGAACAGGAGAAAGATATCGCCGCATCGATTTTACAGTTTGAAAATCAAGGTTTATTGATAGAGCAGGCGGATCATACTTACATAACCACGCAGAAATACCGGGACGGAGTTGCCCTTAGTGAAAGCGACCGCTATCTCATTGAGCATTTGGAAAAAGGAGACCTGAACCGGGAGACGGATGAAAAATGGCGGGAGCTTGCGATTGCCGAAGCCATGCAGGAAGGGTATATTGCGCCCGCGGTCTTTTCGGGAAAGCAGCAGGGTAAGATCAAGGGCTGTCTGGTGCCTTTTCTGGTAGTGATCGTCTGGGTAGGCTGGCTGATGAGCGCAACGCCGAGAATATGGGCGATGAGTGCGGTGTTGGAAGCGGCGCCGGAGGGAATGAGCCTTGCCGAACAGGTCAATTATCTGTTTGCCTATCCCAGGTTTTTGCCGGAGCTGGCGGAGGTCATGGTTTTGCTTGCGCTTTCGTTTTTTATATTTTTATATCCCATAGCAATGATTATAGGAACGGCGCTGACGGGGAAGACCGTAAAAAAGATCAGACGAACCGAATACGGCAATCAAATGGCGGAATGTGTATACGGAATGAAAAATTTTATTCATGATTATTCTAATCTGAGCGAGGCGGACAAGCGGCAGGTCGTACTTTGGGAAGATTATCTCGTATATGCGGTTGTGTTGGAGGAAAACGAGCGAATTGTTCATGAAATTATGGAAATGAAGGGAGAAACGGTATGATGAATTGGATTATTTTAGGAGTTGCGGCAGTAGTTGTTATTTTAATTTTGGCAGGTGTGATTTCGGCGTATAACAGTCTGGTCACGCTTCGCAACAGAGTAGATAATCAGGCGGCGCAGATTGATGTGCAGCTAAAACGCCGCGCTGATCTGATCCCGAATCTGATAGAGACGGTAAAAGGATATGCAAACTTTGAAAAGTCTACACTGACGGATATTGTCAGTCTGCGGGGGAGATTATGAACGCAGGCAGCACCGGCGAAGCATGTGAAGCGGACGCCAAACTTGGCAGAGCCTGTTCCAAATTGTTTGCGCTGAGTGAAAATTATCCGGAATTAAAAGCCAACGCCAATTTCCTGAAACTGCAGGAGGAGCTTGCGGAGACGGAAAATAAGGTTGTGATGGCGCGCCAGTTTTATAACGATACCGTGACAAAATACAACGATGCTATTTTGGTATTTCCCAAGTCCTTTGTGGCGGGGATCTTCGGTTTCAGAAAAAAGGAACTTCTGGAAGCGACCGCGGCGGAAAGGGAAGCCGTCAGAATCGACGGGGATACGTTTCGGTTTTAGGGATTATTAAGAAAAGTGAAAAATATGTAGTAAAACCTCTCTTTCCTGCGTCTAATAAGTAAAAGGAGGCAATGACATGGAAAAGCTGATTGAGCTTTACGGGGACGAGCTGCTCAGGCTATGTTTTCTCTACTTGCATGACTTGCAGCTTGCAGAGGACGCAGTGCAGGAGACGTATATCAGAATCTATAAGAATTATGATAAGTTTCTCGGAAAAAGCGCGGAAAAAACCTGGATTACCAGAATCGCGATCAACGTATGCAAGGATTATCTGCGCTCGCCATGGAAACAGCGGGTAGTTTACGGCGGTATTGAACCCGGATACGATAAGGATACGCAGGCGCGGGAAACGGAAATTTATGATGATACCGTGATCTGCGCGATCGGTCAATTAAAGCCCAAATACAGAGAAGTTGTCCTGCTTTTTTATTATCAGGAACTGAAAACCTCGGAAATTGCCGAAATACTGGGAATTTCGGTGTCGGCTGTTACGGTTCGCCTCACAAGGGCGCGGGAACAGTTAAAGAAAAAGCTGGAAGGGTGGTATTTGGATGAATAACTTAAAAAAGCATTTGGATGATCAATTAAAGGATATAAAGTTAAGCGACGCGGCGCGGGAGGAGATTTTGGCTCAGACAGTCTGTCAAACGGCGGAAGAAGGAAGCGGAAGAAACAAAAAGAGAGGACGTCTGCACAGTACCGGAATCGCCGCTGCGGTCCTTGTATTTTTCCTGACCTCCGTAACGGTAGCGGCGGCAAACCTTTCCGCCGTGCAAGGCTGGATTTTCCGTATATCTCCGGAGCTTGCCAGCGTGTTGTACCCCATTGAAGAGAGCTGTGAGAAAAAAGGAATCCGCCTGTCGGTGGCAGCGGGAGTCAATGACGATCAAAATGCGGATATTTACTTTACCATAGAGGATACGGAAAGAAAAGGAAGGGTTACGGGCAAGGTGGACTTTATGGATACGGCGGGGATAGACGGCAGCAGAGTGACCAATGTGGAATTTCTTGATTATGATGAAGAGAACCAGACGGCATATTATGTGCTGCACGAGACGAAAGGAGAAAATTTTGCCAACAGGAGAAATGTGTTCCGGATCGGGAGTATGATGGTAAACAAACGGTGCTTTGCATGGTTTGATACGGGGCTTGATCTTGCCGGGCTGACGGCTTCGGAAGCGGAGACGGCGCCGCTTAGCGATTACCGCTATGGCGGGGGAGGCGGAGCCGGTCAGGAGGATATCGCGGCTTTGAGGATTTTGCAGCCGGACGTTATGGAGATTTCTCTGGGAGAGGATATTGACTTTGTTACCGTCAGCAATATCGGGATCGTAGACGGGAAACTGCATGTTCAGACGAAATGGGACAGAAGCTTTGACAATCACGGCGAATTCTGGCTGTTAGCGGATGGTAACACGCCGGAGAACTGCGAGGCGGATACGACCGCGTACGCAGACCTGGTTTCGGGAATATCCAATTACTATTTCTATACGGAAGAAGACGAAAAAGGCACGGGAGACGGAAAGTTTACTCATCATATTGAGTTTGTATATGATCTGGAGGAAGGGGAAGACCTGTCAAATTACCGTCTCTGGGCGAGACTGGTTATGGATGGAGAAATCATAGAAGGAAACTGGAAGGTCAGCTTCATCATGGGAGAAGCGGACCCGGATTTCTTTTCCGGCGGCTTTTTTCAAACCGGTACGGGAGTTAAGGAAAAGAGCGAATCTGTCCGATAATAATATTACAGGCTGATACAAAACAGCCGAGTATTTGTCAAAGGACGGAGAGGGGTTCTAATTGAGAATTGATTCCAGTGCAATAGGAATGGAATCCGCCAGAAGCTATGCTTCTATCGCTTCCAGGTCGGTCGGCTATCAGACGCAGCTTGTCGGACCGGGAGCAGCCAAGGAAGGAACAGAAAAAAATTTTTCGGATTTGTTGCAATCTGAAAACGGAGAGGAGGGCTTAGGGGAGACGAGCTTGTCTTTGAAGGAGCGGTCGTATTCGATTTCGTCCATGCGGACGATTTCGGGCGCGGATGAGAAAAAGGCAATCGAAAGCATTAAAATGCAGTGTATGCAGTATTTGATTTACTGGCTTTTCGGCGGCAGTATGAAGGACCGTCTCAAAGAGCAGATGTCTTCTATGATGCCCTTGCAGGAAGCCGAGGCAAGACCCGCGCAGTTTATGACGGTGCAGGCGACCATGTCTCAGTATTATGCGGAGACGGAGCAGACTTCGTTTGCCACGACGGGAACAGTCGTTACGGCTGACGGAAGAGAAATCTCTTTCAATCTGGATGTGTCTATGAGCAGGAGCTTTGAAGAGTATTATGAGACCTCGCAGACGACCCAGATCGTACAGATGATGGACCCGCTGGTCATCAATCTGGATACGGACGTAGCATCCTTATCGGATCAAAAGTTTGAGTTTGACATTGATAACGACGGTATTTTAGACAGCATATCCATGCTGCAGGGCGGCAGCGGATATCTGGCGCTGGACAAAAACGGCGACGGTGTGATCAATGACGGGTCCGAGTTGTTCGGTACTGCGTCGGGAGACGGTTTTTACGATTTGTCCAAGTATGACGAAGACGGAAACGGATGGATCGACGAAAACGATGAGATTTTCTCAAAACTGTTGATCTGGTCTAAGGATGAGAACGGCAACGACGAGTTGTATCATTTGAAGGAGAAAGGCGTAGGCGCGATTTGTTTACAGAAGGTTGCGACGGATTTTTCTCTGAATTCGTTAAAGACCAATCAGAGCAACGGACAGATTCGTTCTACGGGAGTGTTCCTGTATGAAAACGGCAATGCCGGTACGATGCAGCAGTTGGATCTTGCGATCTGACAGACAACCGGACCGGAGGCATACATAGGTCAACCTGTGGTCCGCATAAGATACTGACAAGTGGTATTGCCGGAGAGAACGGATTGAAAAAACGAAGAATTTTTTTTATATTTATCATATTGATCAGTATTGCAGCCATGCTCCTTTCCCGGGACCCGGGAGAGGAGCATATTGTAGTTATAGAGGAAACGGACAAAGCCGTGCTGGAGATTTCCGTGGAGGAATATTTGCTGGGAGCCATGGCGGCGGTAACGGACCCCGAGTATGAACCCGAGTGCCAGAAGGCGTTAGCCGTGTTAATCAGAGGAAATCTTATGAGGAACAGGCAGGGCGACGAGACAAAGATCCGGACGCAGGAGCCTTATTATGATTTCAGTATGCGTAGGAAACTCTACGGTAAGAATCAGCAGGAATATGAAGGGCGGCTGACGGAGGCGGCAAACGCCACGGCGGGACTGATTGCAGTATCGGACAATCAGATATTAGACGGCAATTTTCATGCGCTCAGCGCCGGGGTAACCAGGGGAGACGAGGACAGCACCAGCGTGGAGTGCGACCAGTCCATGGAGGCGGTTGATTTCTTTTATCAGAAAGAATGCCCGGCAAAACGGGTCGGAACAATTGGAGAAATCAGGCGGGATTTTGCGGGCTATGTGGAGGAGCTGGAGGTGGACGGGACGATTGTCAGCGGCGAATATTTCAGGAAACAGCTACAGTTACCTTCGGCAAATTTTGAATTGGAAGAAAGCGAAAAAGGGTATTTGATTACCGTAAGGGGAAAAGGGCACGGACTGGGTATGGATCTTTATTATGCCAACGAGCTTGCGAAGCAGGGATGGAATTATAATCAAATTCTGGATTATTTTTTTAAAGATTTTATTTTAAAGAAAATTATCGTATAAAGTTTTTTTCACGGGGCAAAACTATTGCTGAGGTGAAAAAATATGAAGAGACACAAATTTACAAAATGGAATAAAGAAAAGGTTTCGATTTACGCATCGGCTGCCCTTGTGGTATGCGTATGTGTTGTATCCGGTATATATGCGGGAAGCCAGTCGCCTTCCAAAAAGCAGATCATAGATATCGAGTCTGTGGAGGAGGACGGCTATGCGTCCGCAGATGAGGGACAGGCTGCAAATACGGCAGAAAACGCCCAGGCTTCGGCACAGACTGAGGAGACCGTAACGGTTACGGCAAGCAACGGACAGCCTTCCATTCCCACCGACGCCAGAAGGGGAATGGAGCAGGCGGCTGAGGCTGCCGATGCCTCTATGACTGCGGACCTGACCGGAGATGCGGAAACGGCGGAAGCGGAAATCGTGGAAGCGCAGGATGAGGATTTTGGCGTGCCTACCATGGCTGAAAGCAGCAGTCAGGAGGTCCTTCATTTTAATATCGAAGACGGATTGTCCTGGCCTGTCATCGGCAACGTGGTTATGAATTACAGTATGGACGAAAGAATCTATTTTGCGACTTTGAATCAGTATTGTTATTATCCTGCCGTGGCAATCAGCGCAGAAGAAGGCGGACCCGTCAATGCGGCGGCGCTTGGTACGGTAACCAAGATCGGGATCAATGAAGAGATCGGACAGTATGTGGTTATGGACCTGGGAGACGGTTATCAGGCGACCTACGGACAGTTACAGGATCTGACGGTAGAACAGGGCGATCAGGTAAGCAAGGGACAGATCATCGGTTATGTGGCTGCGCCTACAAAATACTACAGCCTGGAGGGAACCAATATCTACTTTAAGCTGGAAAAAGACGGGGAATCCGTAAACCCGGTGACTTATTTTAAATAGGACGGACCGGGAAGATGAAGTTAGCGATTGTACACGGCAGAGTGCTTACCATGGCGGAGAAAGGGAAACAGGTCGTGGAGCAGGGAACGGTCCTGGTAAACGACGGAAAGATAGAAAAAATTCTCGAAAAGGAAGATCATATTCCGGCAGAATACCGTTTCATCGACGCGAAGGGCTGTTTTGTACTGCCCGGCTTTGTGGAAGCGCATTGTCATATGGGGATTACTGAGGAGAAAAAAGGGATGGAAGGGGATGATTGTAACGAGAGCGTCAATCCGGTCACCCCTTCTTTGCGCGCCATTGACGCGATCAATCCCATGGACGACGCCTTTCACAATGCGGTGCGCGCCGGAATTACGGCTGCAATGATCGGTCCGGGCAGCTCTAACGTGGTGGGCGGACAGTTTGTGGTGCTCAATAATGAGGGAAGATGTATCGACGATATGATCCTGCGTTTTCCGGCTGCGCTGAAGGTGGCGTTCGGAGAAAATCCCAAGGTCAATTACAGCGGAATGGGCAAATCTCCGTCTACCAGAATGGCGATTGCGGACATGCTGCGGAAGGAATTGCTGGACGCAAAGCAATATTTAAAAAATCATAAAAAGAACGAAGACAGAAAGCTGCAATATGAAGCTTACCGCGCCGTGTTTGACAAAAAGATCCCCCTTAAGGCGCATGTGCACCGCGCCGACGATATTCTGACCGCGATCCGGATTGCGAAGGAATTTGATCTGGATATGACGCTGGACCATTGTTCGGAAGGACATCTGATCGTAGATGAAATCAAAAACGCGGGCTTTCCGGCGATCGTAGGACCGGATCTTGCCAGCAGAAATAAAATTGAAGTGCAGAATATGGCTTTTAAAACCGCAGGCGTACTTTCAAAAGCAGGCGTTTTGACGGCGATTACGACGGATCACCCGGTCTCAATTATTCAAACTCTCCCATTATGTGCGGCTTTGGCTGTTAAAGAGGGAATGGAGATGGAGGAAGCGCTAAAAGCAATCACGATTAACGCGGCAAAGATTTGCAGGGTGGACGATCGGATCGGCAGTCTGGAACCGGGAAAGCAGGCGGATATTGTCATTTTTGACAGACATCCTTTCGATATTTTTGCCAAAACCATGTGCGTGCTCATAAAAGGAAAGCTGGTGCACCGCGCGCCGGAATTTTTCCTATGAGTCCGGAAAAACCGCGGTTTGTGACTTTACCAACATTTCCACATGGGGTATAATCAACATAATGTGAGTACTTTGGAGAAATCAGAGGGAATTGTGTTGAGAAGAAAATTAACGGCGGTTCTGGCGGCGTGCTGCCTTTTGAGCGGGCTCTGGGGGTGTCATAACCCGGGAACGCAGGAGGCTTTTGCCCCGGGTCAGGAGCGGACGGGAGAGGTACAAAAGGAAGAGACGGACGGCGCCGGGGAAAATCTTTCGGAACAGGATACTTCTATCCGGCAGGAGGTGTCGGCAGAGGAAGGGAAAGGTCCCCGGGTATTGGTGGATGCCGAAGGATACGGAACCGATGAGAAAAAAACGGTTTATTTTTGGGGAAGCGGAAAGAGCAAAACCTTCCAGGTGGTCAACGCGGATACCAGGGAAACGGTATATACCGGGACCATGCGCGCCACCGTGTCGGAAAACGGAGCGGGCGGATATCTGCAAAAAGGGGATTTTTCTTCCCTGACCGAGCCGGGAACCTATTACATAGAAGCGTCCCATATCGGAAGATCATATGACTTTCAAATCGGAGAAAGTCCTTTTGAGGATTTAAGCGGCGTGTTGCTTGCGGCAATAGAAGAGGAAGCGGCACGGGACGAAGGAGTATTTTTATACCGTTGTCAGACATTATCCTGGATGCTGCGGTATCAGGAATATTACGGACGGACCGAAAGCGGGCTGAATCAGGCAGCGGCGCCAAAGCTATTGACCGACGCACAACAGTTGGGAGAGCAGCTTGCCAAAGAGTGGGGAGAAAAAAGCGCGGCGGATCGGACTTCGTCTTCCGGAGCCGGTCTGACGGATGAGGAAACTGCATATTATTGCGGCGCAATGGCGCAGTTATATGAGGCGTTGAAGGAATATGACGCAAGAGGGGCAAATATCTTTTTAAAGGAAGCCGCGGGCGCCTATGAGACGCTGTATCAGCGCAGAGGAGCGGAGTTTGATGAAACATTGTTGTTTTATGACGCGGCTCTGCTTTACAAAGCCACGGGGCAGAACCAATACCACAATCTGATCAAGGCTTATTTAAAAAACGGTTCCCCGAGAGAGTTTTTTGCAGGGGACGCGCCGGAAGAGGAACTTTTATCGGATGAGGCTTATGTCTATGGGGCGGTTGCTTATATGAGCACGCTTCATAAAGTGGATACGGCTTTGTGCGATGAGCTGATGGAAACCCTTCGCAACGGAGCGGAACAGGTCGTAGAGGAGTGTGAGGCGAACGATTATTTCTGCGTCAGTACGGACCGGCGCAACCGGGTGCTGTCGGACCGGCTCTATCTGGTGGCAATCATAGAGCATGTGGTGGTCAGCAAAGAGTATGTGGAAATTTTGCAGGGCGGCATACACTATATCAACGGCTGTAACGAAAGCGGCGCCGGATTTGTGACCGGGCGTGGCGTTTTGGACCCGGCAAATGACGAAAAAGGCAGCGACGCGGCTTTAGGCGGCGCATACCTGTTTATAGTAGGCGAAATTATGGAAAGTGAGGCAGCGGAATGAAAATCGTAGTATTAGCGGGCGGTACCAGCACGGAGCGGGACGTATCCCTGGTGTCCGGAACCGGAGTTTACAAGGCGTTAAAGAGAAAAGGACACGAGGTGGTGCTACTGGATGTGTTTCTCGGAGCGGAGCTCTCTTCCGGGGAAAAGGAGGAAATCTTTTCTCTGGATCGGGATTGGAGCGAAGGCGTCAGACCTGTGGGGGAGGAAAGCCCCGACCTGAAGGAAATTTACGCGATGCGAAAAGACCCGGAGCAGGGCTTTTTCGGACCGAATGTCATTGACGTCTGCAGGATGGCGGATATTGTGTTTCTGGCTTTGCACGGCATGAACGGCGAGGACGGCAGGATACAGGCGGCGTTTGACCTGCTGCATATTAAATATACCGGTACGGACTATATCAGCAGCACCCTCGCTATGGATAAAGGGCTTACCAAGGACCTGTTTCTTTCTAATCACGTAGCGACGCCTCAGGGCTTCGGCGTAAAAAAAGGAGAGAAGCTGCCCGGGATTTCTTTTCCCTGCGTAGTGAAAACCAGCCACGGCGGTTCCAGCGTAGGAGTGTATTTTGCAAACGATGAGGAAGAATTGCAGAAGGCGGTAGCAGAGGCTTATACATACGAAGATGAAATTGTGATCGAGCAGTTTATCAAGGGCAGGGAATTTACCGACGTGGTCATTGACGGGAAAGCGTTCCCCATTGTAGAGATTGTCCCGAAGCAGGGCTTTTATAATTATAAAAATAAATACCAGGCGGGCAGTACCGAAGAAATCTGTCCGGCGCCCATTGACGAGGCGCTGACTGCGGCGATTCAGGAATGCGCGGTGGCGGCGTATCAGGCGCTGCGTTTAAAGGTCTATGCCCGGATGGACTTTATTGTGGACGATGAGAACCGGGTTTATTGTCTGGAAGCGAATACGCTGCCGGGCATGACGCCTACGTCGCTGATCCCCCAGGAAACCGCGGCGGTGGGGATCGGTTATGACGATCTCTGCCAGTGGCTGGTGGAGCTGTCGTTGAAAAAATATGAGGAGCAGGAGCAAGCATGATGAAGAAAATGACCTGTGGGGAAATTGCAGAAGCCTGTAACGGCGTATTTTACGGAAACGAGCAGGAAAAGGAGCGCGTTGCGGAGGGAATTGCGCTGGATTCGCGCAAGATAGAAAAAGACTGGGTATTTGTGGCGACGGTAGGGGAAAAGGTGGACGGACACAGTTTTATTCCCCAGGTGTTTGAAAAGCAGGCGGCGTGCGTCGTCAGCGAGAAAAAGCTGGAGCGTCCCGCAGGTCCTTATATTTATGTGGAAAGCACCTTTCAGGCGTTAAAAGATATCGCCGCTTATTACAGAAGCATTCTGGACGTTAAGGTAGTGGGGATTACCGGGAGCGTAGGCAAGACCAGCACCAAGGAAATGATTGCCGCCGTGTTGGGAACGAAATACCGGGTCCAGAAGACGGCGGGAAATTTTAATAACGAGGTCGGATTGCCGCTGACTGTTTTTTCCATAGGGGAGGAACACGATGTGGCGGTGTTGGAAATGGGCATCAGTGACTTCGGCGAAATGCACAGACTGGGCAAAATCGCAAAGCCCGATATTATGGTTATTACCAATATCGGACAGTGCCATCTGGAAAACCTCAAGACGAGAGACGGAATTTTACGGGCGAAAACCGAAGTATTTGATGAAATGGACGATGATTCGGAAGTGGTGCTCAACGGAGACGACGATAAGCTGGCGGCTATTTCCCTGGTTCATGAAAAAGCGCCCCACTTTTTCTCAAGGAACGGATCGGGCGATATATCCGATGGCAAGGAGGGCAAAACGCTTCCCGAGGTTTACGCGACGGATATTGAAAATCTGGGACTGTACGGCAGCAGGTGTACCGTACATATCGGACCGGAAAGCGTTGCCGTCAGGATTCCCCTGCCGGGAGAGCATATGGTATTAAACGCCCTTGCGGCGGCGACGGTGGGACATTTGCTGGGACTGACGCCGGAGGAAATTGCAAAGGGCGTCGGAGAGGTAGAGGCGGTCGGAGGAAGAGCACATATTGTGGATACAGGGCGGTATACGCTGATTGACGACTGTTACAATGCCAATCCCGTATCCATGAAGGCGGCGATTGATTTGTTAGCAACAGCTAATACGAGAAAAACAGCCGTCATGGGCGATATGTTTGAGCTTGGGGAAAATGAAAACGCATTCCACCGGGAAGTGGGCGCTTACGCCGCAGAAAAAGGAATTGATGTGATCGTCTGCATCGGAACGCTGGCGGCGCAGATGGCTGAGGGCGCAAAAAAGGCATGGGGCAAAGAGGTTTACCATTTTGCGGATAAAGAAGCCTTTTTGTCTCATGCCGATGAAATTCTGAAATCCGGCGACGCCGTTTTGTTAAAGGCGTCTCACGGAATGCACTTTGAAGAATTGCTGGAGGCTTTGAAGCAGACCCCCTGATTTTATACCAAAGCCTGATTTTTCAGATAGGTTTCCAGAATAACCTCCCGCGTCCGTTCGCTTAAGTGCTTTTTCTCTTCTTTGGAGAGGTCTGCGGTTTCTATGGGCTTGCCGTATTCGATAATGACATGGGCGGATTTAATGCGATGATTGTTTTTTTCATAGAGCGCATCGGTGTTGTTGACCGTTATGGGAATAATGGTACAGCCGGTGCGTTCTGCGATTTTAAAGGTACCTTCGTGAAAGGGAAGCATCGGTTCGTCCGTCTTATTGCGGGTGCCCTCGGGGCAGACATGGACGGAAATGCCGTTGTTGATCAGGTTGATGGCGTCCTTGATTACCTGGAGACCTTTCTTAATATCGCTTCTGTCCAAAAACATACAATGGAGATAGCGCATCCATCTGGAGAAAACGGGGATATGCGCCATGGAGTCTTTGGCAATATAGCCGGTCTGGCGCGGGACCCTGTAATAAGTCAGAATGACGTCATAATAGCTGCGGTGGTTGCTGATATAAAGAACCGGTCTGTCTTTGGGGACGTTTTCCTCGCCGATCACGGTAATCTTAGCTCCCGCGATCAGGGCGACAGCCTTAAAGCCCCAGCCGACAATTTTTAAGGAGCTTCTTCCCTTTAAATCGAGATTAAATTTGCCGATGATCCATTCTACAAATTGAATGGGGTAACTAATCAGCAAAAAAAGAACGAGAAAAATCAAGTTAATTATAAAACGTATCATAGCGTAAAACCTTTCTAACCTTTGATCTAGGCATATTATAGTCAAATTTAAACCATTTTGCAAATTAAATGACATAGGTAAGACGGGATTATCATATTTTTATAGAAAGACATCAGAAAGATATGCTATGAAAAAATTGAAACGGGGTTTATTATACGGTCTGCTGGCGGCGGTATTGTTGTTTACGGGGTGCGGGAACAGGGCGCCGCAGGCGCCGGAGAAGGTCAGGGATTTGGAGCTGACCGTAGTTTCCGAGGATAAACTGCCCGAGGAGCTGTTGGCGGCAATTACCGAAAAGAAGGCGGCGCCTTTTAAGTTTACGTTTCAGGACGGGGATTATCTTTATATCTGTATCGGATATGGAGAACAGGAAAGCGGCGGCTACAGCATTACGGTAGAGGATCTTTATCTGACTGAAAATGCGGTCTATGTAAAGACCTGTCTGATCGGTCCCGGTGCGGATGTGCCAAACGACGGGGTAAAATCCTATCCCTACATCGTGATAAAAACCGAGTATCTGGATTATTCGGTTGTCTTTGATTAAGGGAAATGCTATACTCTTTTTGGAAAATAAAAAGGAGTAAGCATATGTTGTATATCAAAAACGGCAGGGTAATCGATCCTGTTACGGGCACAGACGCATTGTTTGACGTACTGATTGATCACGGAAAAATACAAAAGGTCGCAGAACCGGAGGACGTGAAGCGGTATCTGGATCATTTGGATGATAAGGAAACCGATATGCAAATCATTGACGCTGCCGGCTGCGTCGTATCCCCGGGGCTTACGGATGTGCATGTCCATTTCCGCGATCCGGGCTTTACTTATAAAGAAGATATTCATACCGGGGCAAAAGCCGCTCTTGCCGGAGGAATTACCACGGTGGTGCTCATGGCGAATACAAAGCCTGTGGTGGACAATGAGGAGACTCTGACCTATGTGTTGGAAAAGGGAAAAGGGACCGGGCTTCATGTGAGAACCTGCGCTTCAGTGAGCAAGGGCTTACAGGGAAAAGAATTGACGGATATGGCGCTTTTGAAGGAAAAGGGAGCCGTCGGGTTTACGGACGACGGGATTCCTCTTTTGGACGAGGCGTTTGTGAAAAAAGCGATGGAAGAAGCCGTAAAACTGCAGGCGCCCCTGAGCTTTCATGAGGAAAATCCTGCTTTTATTGCCAATAACGGCGTCAATAAGGGAGAGGCAAGCGCGTATTTCGGGATCGGCGGTTCGGACCGTATGGCGGAAATCTCCATGATTGAGCGGGATATCAGGCTTGCAAAGGAGACGGGAGCGTCAATCGACATTCAGCATATCAGTACCAAAGAGGGCGTGGAGCTGGTACGGCAGGCGAGAAAGAAATATCCCAATATCCATGCGGAGGCGACGCCGCACCATTTTTCCCTGACGGAGAAAGCGGTCATCGAAAAAGGTACGTTGGCAAAGATGAACCCGCCTCTTAGGACGGAAGAGGACAGGAAAGCCATTATCGAAGGTCTTGCGGACGGTTCGATTGAAATTATCGCCACGGATCACGCGCCCCATGGGACGGAGGAAAAGAGCAAACCGATTACCGAGGCGCCAAGCGGCATTTTGGGACTGGAAACGGCGCTGCCGCTGGCGGTTACCAATCTGGTCCGCCCTGGCTATCTGACGCTTTTGCAGGTGATCGAAAGAATGACCATAGGTCCCGCGGCTCTTTACGGATTTGAAGCGGACAGCATACAGGAAGGGAAACGGGCGGATGTAATCGTCTTTAACCCGGAAGAAGCCTTCCTTTATGAAAAGTCCCTGTCCAAGTCGCAAAATTCTCCGTTTTTGGGACAAACCCTGTACGGCAAAGTCCATGTGACGATTACGGACGGCAAAGTCGTATACAGAGATAAAATTTAGAGAGGTAACGAAATGGGAAAAAGAAAAGAGACCGCCGTTGTAGAGGAACAGATCTGTATTGCGCCGGGGATTTACGATATGTGGATTGAGACCGGGCTTGCCGGGGAAGCAAAGCCGGGACAGTTTATCAGCGTTTATCCGCAGGATAAATCGACGTTGCTGCCAAGACCGATCAGTATTTGCGAGACCGATCCGGAGAGGAACAGGCTGCGGATTGTATACAGAGTTGCAGGGAAGGGCACCGGCGAATTTTCCGGCTATCACAGCGGCAAAAAAATAGAGATTTTGGGTAATCTGGGCAACGGTTTCCCGCTTGAAAAAGCTGCGGGGAAAACCTGCTTTTTGATGGGAGGCGGCATTGGTATCCCGCCTATGCTGCAGCTTGCAAAGCAACTGTATGCCATGGGTAACTGCAAGGTCAATATCATTGCGGGATATCGGGACGGCAATCTGTTTTTGGAAGAAGACTTAAAGAAATACGGCAGCCTTTATATTGCTACCGAGGACGGCAGCGCCGGTACCAGGGGAAACGTGATGAACGCCGTAGAGGAAAACGGATTAAAGGCGGACGTGATCTTTGCCTGCGGTCCGATGCCGATGCTGCGCGCAATCAAGCGATTTGCTGAAACTAACCATGTGGAGGCGTATATTTCGTTAGAGGAGAGAATGGCTTGCGGCGTAGGCGCCTGCTTAGGGTGCGTGTGCAAAACGACGCACAAGGATCATCATTCCCATGTCAACAATGCGAGAATTTGTACGGACGGTCCCGTATTTGATGCGAAAGAGGTGGAAATATAATGGCGGACTTCGGAAAAAAGAATCATGAGATACAGGCGGACAACAGTGCAGAAACAAAACGGGCGGACGATATCAATACTTCGGTTACCATAGCGGGCGTGACTTTTAAGAATCCGGTTATGACCGCTTCCGGCACTTTTGGGTCGGGAATGGAATACGGAGAATTTGTGGATTTAAATAAATTGGGAGCCGTTGTGACAAAGGGCGTGGCAAACGTGCCCTGGGAAGGCAATCCCACGCCCCGCGTGGCGGAGGTCTACGGGGGGATGCTCAATGCCATCGGACTGCAAAATCCGGGCATCGACGTGTTTATCGAGCGGGATCTGGAGTTTCTGAAACAGTTTGATACAAAAGTCATTGTCAATGTCTGCGGCAAGAGTGTTGAGGATTATCTGGAAGTGGTGGAACGGCTTTCCGATGAAGCTGTGGATATGCTGGAGATCAACGTTTCCTGCCCCAACGTCAAGGAAGGAGCCATTGCCTTCGGACAGAAAACAGACGCTTTGTTCCATATTACGGAGGAGATTAAGAAAAAGGCGAAACAGCCCGTTATTATGAAATTAAGCCCCAATGTGACGGATATCGCCGAGATGGCGAAGGCGGCGGAGGCGGCGGGGGCGGACGCGCTTTCCATGATCAATACCATTACCGGAATGAAGATCGATATTCATAAAAGGACCTTTGTCCTTGCCAATAAGACCGGGGGCATGTCGGGACCCGCGATCAAGCCCGTGGCGGTGCGGATGGTGTATCAGGCTGCAAACGCGGTTAAAATCCCTATTATCGGTATGGGAGGCATTGCCAACGGAGAGGACGCCGTTGAATTTATGTTAGCAGGGGCTACTGCCGTCAGTGTGGGCGCCATGAATTTCATCAACCCGTATGCGACGGAAGAAACCATAACGGGAATAGAGGAATATATGAGAAAATACGGAATAAACGACATTAATACGCTGATCGGCGCGGTAAAATAAAAAAACGCAAAATTGCCGTTCGCTAATTTGATCTGATAATTTGAGGAATAACCTTCTTTGCTGTTTCATACAATACACTAAGCAGCAAAGGAGGTTATTTTTTCATGTTGGAGCTTGTGAAGAAAAATATACATATGGATTGCATCAAGGCAAAAGCGGGAAACCAGATTACGGTAGAAGATGATGTGAATATTCCGGATTTAAGACCTGATATAGATAAAGTCATATTTCACTCAGGGGTCGTTAAAATCGAGGAAGCAAAAGCCGGAAACGGACAGGTCACGGTAAGGGGCGCGCTTGCCGTCAGTATTTTGTATACCAGCGACGAAGAGGAGGAACCTTTGGGCAAGGTGGAAACCAATCTTCCTTTTGAGGAACAGTTTCATATGGAGGGCGTGGAGACCGGAGATCCCGTCTACGTGCGCCATATGCTGGAAGACTTGTCGGTAGGCATTATCAATTCCCGTAAAATCAGTATCCGTGCCCTGATGACGCTGGAGCTGTGCGTCAGGGAGATTTTTGACGAACCTGCCGCCGTGGATCTGGAAACGGAACTGCAGGCGGAATATCGCAGGAAGCCGCTGCAGATTATGGAGACGGCGGTATGCAAAAAGGATATTTTCAGGTTCCGGCATGAAGAGACGCTTCCGACCCATCTGCCAAATGTATTTGAGGTTCTTTACGGTTCCGTGGCGCCCGGCGCTTTGGAGTGTATTGCGGGGGAAGATAAACTGTTAGTCAGAGGTAATGTAAAATTGTTTTTCCTCTATTCGCCGGATGGAGAAGAGGGGGCGGCGAGATTTTTTGAAACCGTCGTGCCCATTCAGGGAGAAGTGCCATGCAGCGGTATGCACGATATGATGATTCCCTGTGTCGGCGTTTCTTTAGGAAGCGTGGAATACGAGGTCAAACCGGATTTTGACGGAGAGGACAGAGTCTTTGCAATCGAGGCGGTATTTGATCTGGATATCAAGGCTTATGAAGAAAAGACCTATGAGATTCTGGCGGATATGTACGGCATTACAAAGGAAATCGAGACACAGTGCAAGGAAGGCAGTTTTATGAATTTGCTTAGAAGAAACAGCGGAAAGGCGAGGATAAAGGAAAGGATACAGTTAGATAATGCAAACCTGATGTCGCTGATCCATCATGAGGAGACGGCGATGCTGGAGGACGTCGAGATAGACGGCGGCGAAATGACCATGATGGGAAATGTGCATCTGCGCTGCCTTTATCTGACAAACGAGGAAATGGCGGGTTACGGCTATATGGAAGAAGATATTCCCTTTGTATATACGATGGAAATCGGAGACACGGCAGGTAAAAATATTTCCCAGGATATCCAGATTGCCATTGAGCAGATGGACGTTACTGCCCTTGACAGCAGCCAGATGGAATGCAACGGCATTATCAGTGTGACAGCCGTTGTTTTTGAGGAGAAAAAGGAACCTATTATTACCGGAGCGTCGGTTTGCGAACTGGACGGCGACAAGATGAAAAACCTGCCGGGAATGGTAATCTATATTGTCAAGCCGGGAGACAGTCTCTGGCAGATCGGAAAAGAATACTATATTCCGGTAGAGGCGATCAAAGCGATGAACGGACTGACCAAAGACGAAATCCAGCCCGGCGATAAACTCCTGCTAATGAAAAACGCCGCCGGAGATCTGTAACAGGAGAACTTTAGGTAAAGAAGAAATTTTAACATCGATTAACATCGATTGACAGGCAAAAGGAGGGGATCGCCGCCGCGGAAATTTTACAGATATGAAAGGAAACCTTTATAAAAGCGCCGGTACTTAATCCGCGTATTGTGCGGATTTATGTACCGCTGCGCTCTTATAGAGCGAAAGCGTGTTTCCTTTCATATCTGTAAAATTTCCGCGACCACAACCCCCTTTTTGCTTGCAAATCCCCGCTGCTTTCTATATAATTGTGTATACAAAGTACGTTTTTTATACAAAATACATTAAAAATACAAAATGATATTGGGGCAATGGCAGGTTATGAGGCTGGTTAGAAATGCGTATGCAAAGATAAATTTGGGGCTGGATGTGCTTCGCAGAAGGGAAGACGGTTATCATGAGGTAAAGATGATCATGCAGACGGTAGATCTGTACGATACCCTGACCTTTGAAAGCAGAGAAGACGAAGAGATCCGCATTGAGACGGATAACGGGAAGATCCCCTGCGACGGGAGCAATCTGATCTATCGGGCGGCAATGGTGCTTTTTGCCGAGACCGGCAGACGGATCGGCGCAGATATTACCCTTGAGAAAAGAATCCCCGTCGCCGCGGGGATGGCGGGAGGAAGTACGGACGCCGCGGCAGCGCTGTCTGCTTTAAACGAAATGATGGGACAACCCCTGACAAGGGAAAGGCTGCAGGAAATTGCGGTGCAAATCGGCGCCGACGTGCCATACTGCGTTATGGGAGGAACCGCGTTAGCGGAAGGAATCGGAGAGCTTCTGACAAAGCTGCCGGCGCCGCCTAAGGCGCATCTGTTGATTGCAAAGCCGGATATCGACGTATCCACGGCGTTTGTCTATCAGAACCTGAACCTTGGGGGAATCGGCGGACATCCCGATATTGACGGGATGGTGCGCGCCTTGAAGGAAGGGGATTTAAAGGGGATCACGGACAGAATGGGAAACGTATTGGAGACGGTTACGGTTCCCGCTTATCCGATTATTGGTAAAATCAAGGAAGTATGCAGGCGGGAAGGAGCAATGAACGCGCTGATGAGCGGCAGCGGTCCTACGGTGTTTGCCGTCTATGAGGACAGGGAAAAGGCGCAGGCTGCCGCTAAAAGGATTCGGGAAGAAGATTTATCGCAAGAGGTATTTGTAACAGGGTTTCAAAAAACGGAGGGATGACAATGATGCTTGATATGCTGCAACAAAACATGGACGAGTATCTGCCCCTTAGGGACGTGGTGTTCAACACTTTAAGGCAGGCGATTTTGACCGGGGAACTGAAGCCCGGAGAACGGCTGATGGAAATTCATCTGGCGGACAGGCTGGGGGTAAGCCGCACTCCTATCAGAGAGGCGATCCGCAAGCTGGAACTGGAAGGGCTTGTGGTTATGATTCCCAGAAAGGGCGCCCAAGTGGCAAAGATTACGGAAAAGAACTTAAAGGACGTGCTGGAGGTGCGGAGAGCGCTGGACATGCTTGCGGTCAGGCTTGCCTGCCAGCGCATGAGCGAAGAGGATAAAAAGGCGCTTCGCAAGGCATGTGATGAGTTTGCCATGGTTATCAAAAACAATAATACAAAGGACATTACCGAAGCGGACGTCCGTTTTCATGATATTATTTTAAAATCTACGGGCAATGACAGACTGATTCAACTGGTCAACAACCTGGCGGAGCAGATGTACCGTTACAGGCTGGAGTATATCAAAGATTCCGCGTATCACAGCCGTCTCGTACAGGAGCATGAGGCGATTTACAACGCCATTATCAACAAAGAAGAAGAGAAGGCGGCGCAGGCGGTCGTGCTGCATATCGACAATCAGGAGAAAACCATTATCGGACATCTGCACCTGAACGGATAGCGCGGACGGATAAAAGGGCGCAAGAAAAGTGTATAAATTCTGTCGGATTTGTCCAGACTTTTAACAAACGTTAGAAAGAAGGAAATCTGATATGAAACTGATCAATATTGTTCGCAAAAATAAAGAAGCGGCGATATACGGACTGATGGCTGCGATTTATACGTCGCTGTTCTTTTTCGGCGCGTTGTATCCCAAGTACGGGCTTCCGCCCCAGAGCATCGTCTATGACGAGGAGGAAGAAACGGTCGTTTACAAAAGTCTGATTCTGGAACGAATAAAGGAATGGTTTTGAGTTGGGAAAACAGGTAAAAATACGGGTAAAAGGCTTTCAAAGCGGAACATCGAAAGAGGAGATCGTTACCGAGACCTATGGAAATATGCTTTATAAAGAGCCGTACTATTATGTATCCTATGAGGAAAAACTGGATAAAGAATCCGAGCATGGAAGCAAAACGGTGCTGCGTTTTTCTAAAGACCGGCTGCGCGTGACCCGCAAGGGGAAAGTGGAAAGTACATTAGAGTTTGAAAAGGGCAGCACCCATAACAGCCTCTATATGACCGGGTTCGGCAACTTTGAAGTGGAGCTGACCACCGAAAGACTGTACATAAACCGCCATGAAAACGGCGTGCGGCTGGAGGCGGATTATTTCATCGGACTCAATTCCATGCCGCCGGCGCCGGGGCAGCTTAGCATTCATATTGAAGAAATATAAAAAGCATCTTCTTAAAACGCTCCGAAAAGGAGGTAATAAGAAGATGCTTAATTTTTTGTGCAATCCGGCTGCCGACTATTTTATCTGACCGACGCCGGCTTTTTCTTTCGCCTTAGCCCAGGTGGTCGCCCAGAAGCCTTTTTTCTTTTCAGGCGCTTTGTCCTTGGAAGTACGATAACCTCTTACTTCCGTGATATAAATGCCGCTGACAACCGCCTTTACTTCTTTTTTGACCGGAACAGAATCAAAAATCTTTTCATCGCATACCAGATTCATGACCTGCGGACCGACTTTTACTTTGACAATGGGAAGTTTGGAACCGCGCATCAGCTTGGGCGTCTGTGAAATAACTGCCTGAGGTAGTCCCGAATCCTTTATCTTTAACCGTTTTTTATCAATGATCAGCATAGACATGGTCTGTTTGTTTGCATCAATCTGTACCTGCTGTTCTTCCTGCTTCTTTTTTGCCTTTTTGCCGATAAAATAAAGAGCGGCGGCGATTGCGGCAATCACGGCAATGATAACTACAATCGTTATGATCGTTCCTGTTTTCATGAGACAACCTCCTAATTTTATAACTCGTAAACAGTAAATATTGTATCATTCTTTCCTGTAAAGTGCAAGGAAATCCCGCCAGCAGGGGATCTGTTTTTCCAAAAAAGAAAAAATTGTCAGATATGTGGGGATTTACATAAGTTGGTCGGTGTGCTAAACTGATAATATCTATGATAATATCTATAAATATGGATCGAGGAGAGTAAATAATGAAAAAGAAATTAGGGCTTGTTGCGGTACTTGCAATGATGGTAACGGCGCTTTATGCGTGCGGAAATAAAGAGACAGATCCTGATGATTACGTTACGTTAGGCAATTATCAGGATTTAAGCGTTGATGTAACCTACGTTACCTATACGGAGGAGGATGTGCAAAAGGCAATTGAACAGGAGCTGGAGGCTTACATTCAGATTTATGATATGTATGAGTATGAGCCCATTGTAAGCGCCAATACGGTTGAAAACGGCTCCATTGTCAATATTGATTATGAAGGAAAAATCGACGGTGCGGCTTTCAGCGGCGGATCGGACCAGGGAGCGCATCTGGAAATCGGATCGGGCAGCTTCATTGAAGGCTTTGAAGACGGCTTGATCGGCAAAAAAGTGGGAGAAACCGCAGATTTGGATCTGACATTCCCGACGGATTATCAGAACCAGGACTATGCCGGCAAAGATGTCGTATTTACCGTATCGATTAACTCCATTGACAGCAGAAAGATGCCCGAATATACGGATGATCTGATCGCGTCCATCTATGGAGGCGCAGGGATTACCACCTACGACGGATATGAACAGTATATCAGGGATTATATTGAAAGCAGCTGCAGCGACCAGAATGAGACGGCGCTTCAGAATGCGATCTGGGATGCGGTCTACGCTACCTGTGAAGTGGGAGAACCGCCGAAAGAAATGACGGACAAGATGTACGACGACCTGATGGAATATTTTGAAGCATATGCGGAATATGCAAATATGGATATGGAAACCTTTGTATCCTCCCAGATGGGCATGGATATGGATACCTTTGAGAAACAAAATCAGGAATCGGCAAAGGAACAGGCGCAGATCGAACTGGCATATATGGCGCTTGCAAAGGCGGAAGGTATTGATGTCAATGATGATATGATACACGAGGTAGCCGAAAACGAATATGCCGATTACGGATACGAAAGTGCGGATCAGATGATTGAAACCATGGGACAGGAGGATTTTGAGTCCTATGTTATGAGAAAGAAAGTTATGGAAAGACTGGAAGAATTGATTACGGTTAATGAAAATGAACCTATCGACTTCTTTGGAGATACGACGGCGGAGTAGCAGGCAGACAGATTTACAGAGGATGATGGAATGAAAAAGGGTATTCTGTGCGGATTATTGGCTTTAACGATGTTTTTGGAAAACAGTATTTTAGTACATGCGACGACTGTTGACGAAGTGAAAGAGGAACAGGAGCAGACGCAGGGACAACTGGATGAAGTCAATGATCGCATGAACGAAATTGAAGAACAGAAAGACGCGGTTGCCGGAGAAATTACGGTTCTGGACAGTCAACTGGTAGATATTTTGACAAGCATCAGTATCTGTGAAGACGAGATCGCTGCGAAAGAGGATGAAATTGACGTTGCCAAAGAAGAATTGGAGGCAGCGGAAGCGCGGGAACAGGAACAATATGAGGATATGAAAACGCGCATCCGTTTCATGTATGAAAAAGGCGATCAGGCTTATCTGCAAATATTCCTGGAAGTGGGCAGTATCCCCGAGATGCTTAACAAGGCGTCTTATGTGGAAAGTTTGTACGAATACGACAGGGAGCTTTTGCTGGAGTATGAGGAAACCAAACAGGAAGTGGCTTCCATAAAGGAAGAACTGGAAATGGAAGAAGCGGATTTGCTGACCTCGCAAAAGGAATTAAAGGAACAGCAGGAATACCTGGAAAACATCATTGCGGAAAAGAGAGCTACCGTTACGAATTTTGACAATCAACTGGCGCAGGCGCAGCAGGAAGCGGCTTCTTATAAGAACCAGTTGAAAGAGCAGAATGAAAGGATCAGACAATTAGAAGAGGAAGAGCGGGAGAAGGAAAAGGAAAAAGAACTTGAGCTTGCCGGCAATTCCGAGGTAAAAGCGGAAAAGTCGGATAACACGGAAAGCACGCCTCAGGAAACAACGGCTAAAGGAGAAGAACCGTCCCAAAACAATTCTGTAGAAAACAATACGGGCGCAAGCGGCGGCTCGGGACTGGGGAGCCAGATAGCAAGCTATGGATGCCAGTTTATCGGTAATCCTTATGTATACGGCGGCAACAGCCTGACCAACGGAACGGATTGCTCCGGATTTACGCAGGCGGTTTATGCACATTTCGGAATCCGTATTCCAAGGGATTCCACAAGCCAGAGATTTGCAGGCAGGGGCGTATCCTATGAAGAGGCGAGACCGGGAGACCTGATCTGCTATGCGGGACACGTGGGGCTGTATATCGGTAACGGACAGATCGTTCACGCCAGCACGGAGAGGACCGGTATCAAAATCAGCAACGCCACCTACCGGACGATCCTTGCGGTCAGAAGAATTGTAGATTAGACGCAGGTAAAAAGGAAACATGAACGCCGCGGAAGTAATCGCTTATTGTATGACTTTTAAAAATGTATATCAGGACCTTCCTTTCCGGGATGAGAAACAGATAGTAATCCGTCATCGCGGCAACAGGAAGGTTTTTGCATGGTTCTACGAGGAAAAGAGAGTAAAATATGTCCGGTTTCCATGCAGTAAAGAGCTGGGAGAGCAATGGCTTACGGCTTGCGGGCGCATTGAAAAGGATATCTGGGAGAAAAACATAAAGTGGCTGAGGGTCCGCCTGGATAACGGTCAGGAAACGGAGCGGGAAGCGCCGGAAAAGGAGGATGCGGTACCGTGCAGGGAGGCGTTAAAGATCATTGCAACCGCCGGTTATGAAATGACAAAACCCGATAAAAAAAGAAAATCCAGCAGTTGGTATTTTCAGTAAAGAAATATGATTGGTTTCATGGACTATCCGAGGAAAAAGCTGCATAGAATGTAAAAAAGCTTTCTGAGGGGAATTCATGTGAAGGAATATATTGAGGAGAGGGCGATCGGAGTTGCGAATTATATCATCGAGCACAACGCCACGGTCCGCCAGACGGCAAAACAGTTTGGTATTAGCAAAAGTACTGTACATAAGGACGTCACAGAACGTCTGGTGCTGATCAATCCGGGACTTGCGAAAAGCGCGAGAAAAGTGCTTGACGTCAATAAGTCCGAACGTCATATTCGCGGAGGCATGGCAACGAAAGAAAAATATCTGCACCAGATGAGAAACTGAAGAAAAAAATCCCGCGGACCGGTGTCAGCCTGCGGGATTTTGATTTATTTTTTTACAGCGGATCTTACTGGTAAACAGATCCTTCCATACGGCGGGATGAAAGAGGATCAGCAAGGGGAACAGTTCCAGACGCCCCGCGAGCATATCAAACATCAGCACGTATTTGGAAAAGGGGGTAAAGGACCCGAAATTCTGCGTAGGTCCTACCAGCTCCAAGCCGGGACCGATATTGTTGATCGTGGCGGCAACCGCCGTGAAGTTGGTAACCAGATCCTTTCCTTCAAAAGAAATGGCGAGCACGGATAAGGAAAATAAAATCATGAAAGTTATGAAGTAAACGTTAATGGAACGAACCACCTCGTGCTCTACGGGTTTGCCTTCAAATTTGATTTTCTTGATGCTTTTCGGATGAATATACGAATTAAGCTCTTTAATCAGTGTTTTAAACAGGACGACTAAACGGGACACCTTGATGCCGCCGCCGGTACTACCCGCGCAGGCGCCCACAAACATCAGCAGGACTAGAATGGTCTTGGAGGTTTGTGGCCACAGGTTAAAGTCCGTGGTGGAAAATCCCGTGGTGGTAATAATGGAGCCTACCTGAAACGATGCCTTGGTCAAAGCGTCGAAGATACCTTGCGACATACTTAAAATATCGCAGAAAATAATGGCGACAGCCGAGATGATAATCAGAAAATAATATCTGACTTCTTCCATGTGGAGCGCCTTTTTAAAGTTGCGGAACAGGATATAGTAATAAGCGTTAAAATTGACGCCGAACAATATCATGAAAATCGTAACAACCCATTGCAGATAAGGCGAATATCCCATCATGCTGTCGTTTTTGATACCGAAACCGCCGGTGCCCGCAGTACCGAAAGAGGTATTGATTGCGTCGAAAACAGGCATTTTGCCGGCAATCAGCAGAATCATTTCCAAAATCGTCATACCGAAATAAATCAGATAAAGGATTCTTGCCGTGTATTTTACCTTCGGAACCAGTTTCCCGACGGAAGGACCGGGGCTTTCCGCACGCATCAGGTTGATATGGGAGCCCCCGCTTAAAGGAATAATGGCAAGCAAAAAGACCAGCACGCCCATACCGCCGATCCAGTGGGTAAAGCTGCGCCAGAAAGTAATGCAATGGCTCAAAGCCTCCACATCGCTTAAAATACTTGCTCCTGTGGTTGTGAAGCCGGAAACGGTTTCAAACAGCGCGTCCGTAAAGGAAGGAATTTCCCTGCTGAACCAGAAGGGAAGGCAGCCGAAAAAGCTGAGGAAAATCCAACTCAACGCCGTGGAGACACAGCCTTCTTTTAAGTAAAACACATAATTGTCAGGTTTTTTGCGGGTCATCAGCCAGCCTAAGAAGCCGCAGAGAAAAGCCACAAGTAAGAAATATAATCCCTCTTTTTCCTGATAAATCACTGCCACCAGGCAGGGCAGAAGCATCAAAATCGCTTCTATTTTTAATACATATCCTAAGATAAAACGAATAATCGAACTATTCATTTTTTCAAAAACTCCTTTGGTTTACATGATATCGAGTGCATGCAGCCTGCCGTTTCTTTTTACGGCGACCGGATCATATTATCTTAAAATATCCTGAATATCATTAAAGCCCGTATGGGTTGTAACGATCATAACCGTATCCCCTACTTTGATGCAGTCCTGACCCGAGGGGATAATGATGGAGCCGTTTCTGTTGATAAAAGATATCAACAGATTTTTCTTTAAAGACAGATCGGCAAGAGAAATATTGGTTACTTCCGATTCCTTATCTACGCGAAATTCAATTGCCTCCGCCCTATAATCAAACATATGATATAAAGTCTCGATATTGCTGTCCATGGAGTCCTTTTTAGCGCGGACATAGGCGATGATCGCTTCGGAGGTAATATACCGGGGATAGATCAGACTGCCCAGATCCAGTTGATTGATAACATTTCGGAAGTTAATGCGGTTGATCTTGGTAATGACCTTTGCTTTGGATACCTGTCTGGCATGGAGCGTCAGCATAATGTTTTCTTCATCGATACCGGTTAAAGGAACGAAGGATTCCACATATTCGATGCCTTCTTCTTTTAATAACTCGTCATCGGTGCCGTCACCGTTAATAATGATCGCCTTTGGCAGAAGGACGCTCAATTCTTCGCAGCGGGCGCGGTCAATTTCTATAATTTTGACGGAAATGCCCGTGTGAAGAAGCTGGTTGGCAAGATAGTACGCCGCCTTGCCGCCGCCGATAATCATCGTGTTTTTAACCTGATTGGTCTTAAAGCCGATATCTTCCAAAAATGCCTTTGCCATTTTACGGGAGGCGACAAAGGAAATGACGTCTCCTTTTGAAATCTGAAAATCACCGGAGGGGATATGGACCTCTCCGTCGCGCTCAACGGCGCAGATCAGGATGCTGTGGGTAACATTGCGACCTAAATTGGAAACGATCATGCCGTCCAGCATATTTCCTTCCGGGACTTTGAATTTGATCATTTCAGCCTGACCATGAGCAAAAGAATTGACCTCCAGAGCCGTAGGAAGATACAAAATCCTTGCGGCTTCCTTTGCCGCTTCCAACTCGGGATTGATGATCATGGCAAGACCGAGCTTCCCGCGCAGATAGGCGACCTCTTTGCTGTAGTCGGGCGTGCGGACTCTGGCGATCGCCGCGCAATTACCCACGCGCTTTGCAACGGTACAACATAAAAGGTTTAATTCGTCGGAATCCGTTACCGCAATAATCAGATCTGTATTTTCTATGCCCGCTTCCATCTGGACGCTATAGCTGGCGCCGTTTCCCACAATGCCCATAACGTCAAACAAGTTGGTCATGGACTGGATCTTGGAAGGACTTTTGTCGATCAGGGTAATATCGTGTCCTTCTTTACAAAGCTGTTCGGTCAGGGTGGCGCCCACCTTGCCGCAGCCTACGATAATAATATTCAATCCCTTTTTGATAGGATTTTTTGACTTTAACATACTGATATACCTCCGTACAACACTATAATATACCATCTTGCTGTTAAAAAAGCATCAAATATTTGGATTTTTATAAAAAATATAAAATAATTGACAATACTTGTTTTTGAACCATGAATGGAATAGAATGTAGTCGATAAAAAGTGCGTTGCGGCGCCTGTGAGAGGAGATCTTTGGCGCCGGTAACGGGAGAGGCGGCGCCCAAATGAAGATATTGGTACTTGGCGGAAGTTATTTTTACGGAAGAGTGTTTACGATGCTCGCATCCGGGGAGCATGAGCTTACCCTATTAAACAGGGGCACGTATTCCATGGAGGAATACGGCGTGACGCAGATGCGGGGCGACAGACATGATTCTGCGGTTCTGAACAGGTTAAAGGATTGCGGTGCCGGTTTTGACGCCGTCGTGGATTTTTGCGGCTATGCGCCGGAGGATGTCCGTCTTGTCATAGAGCATCTTCCCTGTAAAATACGGCAGTATCTGGCGGTCAGTACCGTGGACGTATACAGAAGGGGCGCGGGCGGATTCAAAAAAGAAGAGACGCCTTATGAGACCCGGTCCCTGCCCGGAGAGGCGGGAAGCTATATTGCCGGGAAGATCGCGATGGAACGGGAATTACAGGAGATCTGCGGGCGGGAAGGCATCGCTTATACCATTTTGCGCCCGGCAATTTTGTACGGTCCCTATAATTACGCGCCGAGGGAATCTGTTTATATCCAAATGATGGTGCAAAACCATCTGCTGCCGGAAATTACCGACGCTGAGGGGCAGTTTCAGTTTATCTATGTAAAGGACGCCGCTGATGCCGTCCGGTGCTGCCTTCTCAATGAAAAGGCGTACGGGCAGGCGTATAATCTGTGCGGCGATGAAATATTGGATTACCGGCTGTTTGCAAAAGGACTGGCGCAGGCAGCGGAGGAAAAACAAGGGACAAAGCAGCCTTTGGTTCAATGCCTTCCGCTTACGATAGAGCAGGCGGAGGGGCAGGGCGTCCCCCTTCCGTTTCCCATATATAAGGAAGAAACGGAATTATACGATAATGAAAAGAGTAAGCGGGAACTGGGAATAACCTATACGCCCTTTTCGGAGGGGATCGGAAAAACCTTCCGCGCGTTTCAAGGAGTGTTCGGATAAAAATGTACTATAGCAATCGAGATTTGAGAAAACTGATACTGCCCCTTCTGGTGGAACAATTGCTGGTCATGCTTGTGGGCATGGTGGATACAGTCATGATCTCCGTCTGCGGGGAAGCTGCGGTATCCGGAGTATCTTTGGTGGATACGGTTAATATCCTGATGATCAACGTATTTGCTGCTCTGGCAAACGGCGGCGCCGTAGTTGCAGGACATTTTCTGGGACAGGGAAAGAAGGAAGATGCAGGCAAAGCCGCATGGCAGCTTATGTTGTTTTCCTTTTTATCATCGGTGGCGGTTATGATCGTCTACCTGCTGATACATAACTGGATATTGGGAACAGTCTTTGGAAGCATTGAACCGGAGGTCTATGCTAATGCAAAAAGTTACCTGTTGATTACGGCAATTTCCATTCCGCCGTTAGCCGTCTATAATGGAGCGGCAGCGCTGTTTCGCGCGGAAGGCAATTCGAGGATTACCATGATGATTTCCCTTCTGATGAACGGCTTAAATATCGTGGGAAATTATATTTTAATCTATGTCATTCCCATGGGGACGGCGGGAGCAGCGACTTCTACGACTTTCAGCCGCCTGGTAGCAGGAATCGTCGGTTTTGTGCTGATCTACCATAATAAAAAGGATATTTCCATAAAAGGCAGAATTACCTGGCGGCTGAAAAAGGATTATGTCAAAAAAATCCTTTATATCGGGCTGCCAAACAGTCTGGAAAACAGCATGTTCCAGCTTGGGAAAATCGTACTGATGAGCCTGATTTCCACCCTGGGTACGTCGGCGATTACCGCAAACGCCGTATCCGCGTCCATTACCAATCTGAATATCATTCCGGGCATGGCGATCAATATGGCGCTGTTATCCGTAGCTTCCTATTGCGTGGGAGCGGGCGATCTGAAACAGGTAACATATTACACCCGTAAAATGGAAATATTGACTTATATCTCCATGGGCATTGTCTCGCTGATCATTGCAGGAAGCGTGCATTATATTCTGCTTGTGTACCATCTGACGCCGGAGACCTATGCCCTTGCGAAAGAGATTATCTGTTATCATGCGGTCATGGCGACGCTGATCTGGACGCCTTCTTTTTCCCTGCCTAATACGCTGCGCGCGGCGGGCGACGTGGTTTACCCTATGGTAACTTCCATCATTACCATGTGGGTATGCAGAATTGGTTTTGCCTACCTGTTTACCTATCTGGGCATGGGCGTTATGGGCGTCTGGGTGGCTATGACGCTTGACTGGGCGTTTAGAGCCGTGCTTTATGTGATACGGTATAAGAGTGGAAAATGGCAGAAGTATTTGCTGAAGAAGTAATAAGGAAGCCGCTGCAAACAACGAAAGCCTCCGGTTATCGTAAATTTGCTTTGACAAGCCTATATTCAGTCTTTATAATATTTTTTATCAATGATTTTTAATAATGAAAAACACTTGGAGGAAAACGACATGAGTCAGGAAATGGTCATCGTGCTGGACTTTGGCGGTCAGTACAATCAACTGATTGCAAGACGCGTCAGAGAATGTAATGTTTACTGTGAGGTGCACCCTTACAATCTGAGTTTAGATAAAATCAAAGAAATGAACCCTAAGGGTATCATTTTTACAGGCGGTCCTAACAGCGTTTACGCCCAGGGTTCCGCTATTTGCTCCAAAGAAATCTTTGATCTTGGCATTCCGATCCTCGGCATCTGCTACGGCTCGCAGCTCATGGCTTATCTGCTGGGCGGAAAAGTGGCGACGGCGCCCGTCAGCGAATATGGTAAGACGGAGGTAACCGTCGATACTTCTAAGGAGCTGTTTAAAAACGTCAACCAGAAAACCATCTGCTGGATGAGCCATACCGACTATATCGCGGAAGCTCCCGCTGATTTTACTGTTACGGCAAATTCCACCGTTTGTCCGGTTGCCGCAATGGAAAATAAAGAAAAGAAACTCTATGCGGTTCAGTTTCATCCCGAGGTCATGCACACGGTCGAAGGAATGAAGATGCTCCATAACTTTGTCATCGATATCTGCGGCTGTTCCGGCGACTGGAAAATGGACTCCTTTGTAGAAAAAACGATTAAAGAGATCCGTGAAAAAGTGGGAGACGGCAAGGTGCTCTGCGCCCTTTCCGGCGGCGTGGATTCTTCTGTTGCGGCGGTTCTGCTTGCGAAAGCGGTCGGCAAACAGCTTACCTGCGTATTTGTAGATCACGGTCTGCTCCGCAAAGGCGAGGGAGACGAGGTGGAAGCCGTATTCGGACCTGACGGTCCTTACGATCTGAATTTTATCCGTGTCAACGCTCAGGAGCGTTTTTACAATAAGTTAGCCGGAGTTACCGAACCGGAAGCAAAAAGAAAAATCATCGGCGAAGAATTTATCCGCGTCTTTGAAGACGAAGCGAAAAAGATCGGTGCCGTGGACTTTCTGGTACAGGGAACGATTTATCCCGACGTGATCGAAAGCGGTCTGGGTAAGAGCGCCACGATCAAATCCCACCACAATGTGGGCGGACTGCCGGACTGTGTTGATTTTAAAGAGATTGTAGAGCCTTTGCGGCTTTTATTTAAGGATGAAGTGCGGAAAGCCGGAAGAGAGCTGGGCATTCCGGAATATCTGGTAAACCGTCAGCCCTTCCCGGGACCGGGACTGGGTATCCGCATCATCGGAGAAGTTACGGCTGAAAAGGTACGGATCGTACAGGAAGCAGATTACATTTACCGCGAGGAAATTGCCAACGCAGGCGTAGACGCCGGGCTGGGACAGTACTTTGCAGCGCTGACCAATATGAGAAGCGTCGGGGTTATGGGGGATGAGAGAACCTATGACTATGCGGTAGCTCTCCGGGCGGTTTGCACCAGCGATTTTATGACGGCGGATTGCGCGCAGATTCCTTGGGAAGTGCTGAGCAAGGTGGCGAACAGGATCGTTAATGAGGTTAAAGGGGTAAACAGGGTGCTGTATGACTGCACGAGTAAGCCGCCGGCAACGATTGAGTTCGAATAATAAACACAGCTTCAGAAACAGCGAAAACAAGCCGTTTCTGGAGCTTTTTTCTTTTCGCTGATACCTATATGATACCTGTTTGGGCAGTACCGGACATATTCTGGAATACTGCAAAAGGTATTGAAGGTATTTCTGTTTTTTACAAATCTTTTTCTTTTCAAAATTTCCCATTTTATAAAAATTCGTAATAATACTACGACTTTTATTTCGAAATTCGGAATATCTCTCGGTTTTAATAAGCTTTTTGATAATTTATCATTTTATGTGTGAGAGAAATCAACTGCCACTAAGTTGGGCAGTAACTCCTGCTGTATACACCTAAAATGCAGATATAGAAACAGATATTATGTTAAGGGAGCGTATCTTGTCCCCAAAGGGAGCCAGAGAGTGCATTCTCAATCATTGGATTGGGAGGTAAGCTTTACAGAGGAGGCATGAGAACTGATTGTTCGCATTTTGCCGGTGAAAGAGAACAGATAGTTCCTAAAATTCATTTGGTGACTGCTTTATAATCTGAGCATGGAAGTGGTGTAAAAGACCATGGAGCAAAAAATAGTCCTGCAAAGGCTACTTTTTATGAAAAGATCGTCCTGCGACGTCGAGAAGGAAGTTTTGAAATGCGTTATCATATTTGCAGAAGGCAAATTTGAGATACATACCGGTACAGCCGGGGAAAGGAGGTGAACCACCTATGGAAAAGAAGATTTTTTACAATGTAGACGAGGTGGCAGAAATGCTGTCCATATCACGTTCACACGGATACAAGATTATCCGCGAGTTAAACCATGAGCTGCAGGAAAAGGGATACAGAACCATTACGGGTAAGGTTAGCTGTAAGTATTTTGACGAGAAGTTCTATGGTTTGCAGACAGCTTAAGGAAGGAGAGTGAAGCAAATGGCTGCTTACAAGGATGAAGAGAGGGGAACATGGTATGTTTCCTTTCACTACAATGATTGGACAGGCAAGAACAGAAGGAAGCTGAAGAGAGGATTTAAGACCCGTAAGGAGGCGCTGGAGTGGGAGCAGAAGTTCCGACTCCAGCAGGCAACCAGCCTGGATATGGATTTTGGTTCTTTTTATAGGATTTATGAGGATGACCTTAAGCCCAAGCTGAAACTGAATACCTGGAAGACGAAGGACACCATATTCCGCAACAGGATTTTGCCATATTTCAAGGACAAGAAGATGAATGAGATCAGTCCGGCTGACATTATCAAATGGCAGAATGCGATTATGAAGCTTAAAACACCGGATGGAAAGCCGTTTAAGCCAACTTATCTGAAAACCATTCAGTCGGAGCTTTCGGCACTGTTTAACCATGCCATAAGATTTTATAATCTGCCGGATAATCCCGTGAAGAAAGCCGGAACCATCGGAAAGGGAAAAGCGGATGAAATGGAATTCTGGACGGAGGAGGAATATCTGAAATTCATAAAACAGGTAAAGGATAAATCCGTATCCTATTATGCGTTTCAGGTGCTTTACTGGTGTGGTTTAAGAAGTGGAGAGCTGCTTGCACTTACTGCAGCAGATATTGATGTGGAGGGTAAGGTGATACACATCAATAAATCCTATCAGAGAATTGACGGAGAGGATATCATCACCGATCCGAAGACACCGAAAAGCAGGCGGGATATTGTGATGCCGGATTTTCTAGCTGAGGAAATGAAAGAGTATCTCTCAAGCCTGTATGGTTTTACAAGGGACAACAGGATATTTATGATTACCAAATCTTATCTGCACAAGGAAATGACCCGAGGCGCAAAAAAGGCAGGTGTAAAGCGTATTACAATTCACGGATTAAGACATTCGCATATTTCATACCTGATTAACAGAGGTTTTTCGGCAGTTGCCATTGGTAACAGGGTAGGGCATGAGAGCCAGAGTATTACCTTTCATTATGCCCATATGTTTCCAACGGAACAGCAGGAGATGGCTGCAGTACTTAACCGTGAATTTTGCGAAAGAACAGGCAGTTTGGAGAAAGGAGTTGATGTAAAATGAGCAACATTCATAAATATCCTACCATCAGTTTTCGTATATCTGACAGGGACAGAAGGGAAATTGAAGCAAGGATAAAAGCAAGCGGGATGCTTAAGAAGGATTATTTTACCCGTTCCTGTATTTATAACAGGATATGTGTGGTGGGTAAGAAAGAAACGGTTTACCAGCTTGTGGAATGCGTAAGGCAGATGCAGGAGGATATGCATATTCTGGCTGATGAACTTTATAGAGATGGACGGATAAAAGGAAAATGTTCTCCCGTGGACGGCAGAGAATATGATGATCTGGATGAACTTGCATTTGATTATGTGGCAATGTTAAATGCTGTCATTGCAGTGCTTGACGGAGCAAAATATCTGTGGGAAAACACGGATGAAAAACAGCCCCATGCATAAACACAGGGCTGTAAGCCATAGGCAAAAGCAGAGCCTTTGCTATATGTACTTCGCAACTACAGTATAACAGAAGGCTCCGCAAATTTACAGAATAATTTTAGCGGAGGAAGAACATGGAGGAACAGACACAACTTAAGATGATACAGCTGTCACAGGTGGAAACACAGACGGTCAGATGGCTGTGGTATCCATTTATCCCATATGGAAAACTCACAATTATACAGGGTGATCCGGGAGACGGGAAATCAACTTTTATATTAAATATAGCCGCAATGCTGTCAAAAGGACAGGGATTTGATGCTGACATGGAACAGGGAAATCCCGTGAATGTCATATACCAGACGGCAGAGGACGGACTTGCAGACACGGTAAAGCCACGACTGGAGTCAGCCGGTGCGGACTGCACCAGAATATCCATAATAGATGAGAGCGAAAAGTCAGTATCCATGACGGATGACAGACTGGAGCAGGCAATCAGAAAGGAGAATGCAGGGCTTTTGATATTAGACCCGATACAGGCATATCTTGGATGTGGCACCGATATGAACAGGGCAAATGAGGCAAGGGAAATGACTAAGAAGCTCGGGAGCATTGCAGAGAGGACAGGCTGTGCCATTGTTCTTATCGGTCATATGAATAAGGGCTCCGGTGCAAAGGCGGCATACAGAGGTATGGGTTCCATTGACTTTTATGCCGTGGCACGAAGTGTATTGCTTGTGGGCAGAATTGAAGGTCAGCCAAACATGCGTGCCGTGGTGCAGATAAAAAATAACCTGTCGGCATTCGGACATTCCAAGGCATTTGAACTGACGGAGGAAGGCTTCCGGTGGATTGGAGATTATGAAATAACTGCTGATGAGGTTCTTGGCGGCATAGCACCCAAAGCATGCAAGCTTGACATGGCAAAGCGATTTATTCAAGAGCTTGCGGCTTCCAAGAATCTGATAATGAGTAATGAGATTCTTGAACTGGCGGCGCAGGAAGGGATTTCAAAGAGAACACTGGAAACCGCCAAGAAGGAACTTGGAATTAAGGCAAAGAGGATTAACGGAAGCTGGTATTGGGATCTGCACAAAGGTGAATAAAGTAACACCGCAACATTGCAGAATGTCAGACTTTGCATTCTTAGACTGCAAGGTTGCAAAATACAAAGACACTGCGATGTTGCGGTCTTAAGCCGGAAAGGAAGGATTATTATGACAACATTTGAGAAACTTGGAATTGAATATAAAGAGTATGACGGATTGCTGTATCCTGTTTTATCCGTAAGTGAGGAAGCTGTTAAGCCGATTCATATAGGAAAATACGGACGAATGTGGATTGAGTTTATGAAAACGGAACATCCGGGCAGGTACAGAAATCTTGTGAGGTTCGGACGACTGTGGGATAAGACAACGGAGATTGATGAGGAGGCATATGAGCTGTTGGAGACAATCGAAAGTAAGTGGTTGAGCAGTCATAAGCCAAAGAACAGGCAATCGTTTTGGGAGATGTATCAGTTACGGACACAGGCGAGGATGATGGTAGAGGAGATTGTACTGTACCAGATGATAAGGCAGTATCATTAAGTGTCGGAATATCCGTTTATAAGAGGTGCGACAAAAGGGAGCAAAATGCAAAAGGTGCGTCAAAAAGTGGAGTAAGAATCGAAAAGGTGCTCCACAAAGTGACTCACCTGTGCTCAGAGTAATATGCAGATATATATTACCCTCGGAGAGCCCCCGATGTTTTGGCTTGCCAAAACTGCTAGGGGGTTATCATCTGTGGCGGAGCAAAGATGATAACAGCATCTCCGGGAGAAGTTACAGATAAGGAGGAGTTGCATGGGAGGTATTTCTTATGTCGCTCATGTGAGCAATGGGAAAAGTGCAATTACCACGAAACGAGAACTGGAAGGAGTGGCAAAGCACAATCTCAGGAAATATAAATCCGACGAGTACAGTGCAGAAAATATTATGCTGCTGTACGGAACGGAAAATTTGGTGAAGGATGTTAAAAAGGTATATCATGATGAATTTGACCGGGTTCTGAAGGAATACAATGACAAACAGACCAGAAAAGACAGAAAGATTTCAGATTATTATGAATATGTATCCGAGAAGTCACAGGATATGGCGGTGGAGATTATCTTTCAGGTGGGGGACATGAAGTATTGGCAGGAACATGGGGACAACAAGATTTTTATGAAAAGAATCTTCAAACTGCTGCTGGATGAGTTACGGGACAGAATGCCGGATTTTAAGGTAGCAAATGCAGTCATCCATTTTGATGAAGAAAGTCCACATATGCATGTGGTCGGTGTGCCTGTTGCAGCGGGATTTAAGAAGAGTCTGCGTAAACAGGTGTCAAAACGCTCAGTGTTTACGCCTTATACGATGTCAAAGATTCTCCAAGGAGATTTGCGTGAATTTATCGATGAGAAAGTATCGGTTGTTTTCGGAGAACAGATAAAGGAGAAATCAAAAGGAAGAAATCACGATCTAACCGTTGTAGAGTACAAGGTTGCAAAGGAAACAGAGAAATTGGAGCTTCTGGGAGATGATGTTGACAGGAAGGAGAAGAGTCTTGCCGATATAAAGGGTTCCATTGAGCTTCAGAGTGCAATTCTTGATTATACAAAGGATGAACTGGAGGAAAAACAGCATCAGGCAGACAGGGCGGTAAAGGTTCTGGAACAGATGAAGCGGTTTGTTGGAATGTTTCATCTGCTTGCACCTACTATAGAAGAATATGCAACTGCCGTGGAAAAGGACGGCAGACTTGATGCCGGTAACAGTTATAGGGGCATACTTTATGAACTTGGAAAACTGCTGGAGCGGTTCAAGGAAATGATAAAAGAAGGCTTATGTTGGTTCCCGAGACTGATGAGGTGGAAAACTTCCGTTGGTGAGGTTGCACCTGTATTTCGGGATACGGATAACGGGTACAGCTACTCCGTATGCGGATATATGAATGTGGAAACGAAGGTGCAGTATTCAAAGGAAGACTTACAGTGTAAGATAAGTGCAGAAATGCGTATAGGAACCATGGAAACGCTGGATGCCAATATAGAGGCTATGGAAAGAGATTTGGCAGAGATATTGAGGCTTAGCGGAGAACAGGAATGCTCCTATGTCAAGATTTAGTACAAATTAAAATGAGAAGTTCTGCCAGCTAAG
>OIWU01000522.1_pt1 | contig 46584 bp, 43 predicted proteins | sample 1587711 | NCBI WGS metagenome assembly OIWU01 (sample SAMEA3888909, study PRJEB22519) | human gut metagenome | biome: human gut; feature: human-associated habitat; material: faeces | place: Denmark | collected 2010 | reverse complement strand
AAAATTTAAGCGAGGGGCGGGTGGGGGCCGCAGGCCCGGCCGCGAAGCGGCCGACCCGCCGGAGGCGGGTGACGCCCCTGCGGGGCGTCGGGCTGCGCCCCGACCGGCCCCTTGCAGGATTTATACTTACTGTATAATCGTTGGTTCCTGTCCGGAGAGTGTATTCTGCTCCAGGGTAGGCTCCATGTAGCTGTAGTGGGTATCGTGCCGCCAAATGCGAATCTCCTCGCCGGTGACGGTCATGCGGGTGGCATCGGTAAAGAGCTTTTGCCAGGGGCCCCAGGGGCGGGTGTAGTACTCACTGCTGCCCCGCCAGCGGATCTTATCAGCAAAGGCCTGGGCTTCACAGCACCACAGGCTGCCATCCCGGCACAGCAGGGCAAAGTGGCTGCCGGTCTTGGCCATCATGGTCACACCCGATGTGACCGGCAGCGGCTCGTAGGGGGTCTCGCTCAGCTTTTCGCAGAGGGAGATCAGAGTGCCATCGGCCTGGCGCAGAACAGTGGCATGGGGCAGGGCAAAGGCCTGGACGATCCCCATATAGGCATCCACGCTGCAGCTGCCGTATTCCCCATCACCGTAGACCACGGCCGTGTGGAAGGTGGTGACCCCGACGGTATGGGTGGGACAGCTGGAAAGCTGCATAATGCCCACCCACTTGGCAAAGAGATCGCCCCGGCGGCTGCGGCAGGTGCCATCGGCCAGCAGCAGGTCGCCCAGCGGCTCCACCGCGGCGGCATAGCGGATGCCGGCAAAATACATGAGCTGCTGCACCGAGTAAAAGTTCTCGCTGACTTTGGAATTATGGGCCGAGAGGACAAAGGGCGTACCAGCCCCCTGCAGCCCGATGACCCCCTCAAAGTGGCGGAACGGGTCGGTATCGTTTTCGAGGTAATCACTGCGGTCGCCGTAGAAACGGACGGCTTTCGCCGCGGGGTCCACCGTGCTGTCGTACAGGGTCTGGCCAAAGGAACGCACCCGGCCATCGGTGAAGGTGACCACCACGGTTTTGCCCTCCTCGGCGGTCAGCAGGTGCTCCACCTGGGGCAGGTCGTGCCGCTCGAAGCCGTTTTTGCCAAACAGCACGAAGGAGAGGATCTCCCCGTGCAGCACCAGCAAAAAGGGCTGGAACACCGCCATGCGGCGCACCCCGGTAAACTGCCGGAAAAACTCGCCCTCCGGGCCGCTTTGGTCAGAAAAGAGCCTTCCCGCGGCATCCACGGCCATGGCGTTGCTGCGGCCCCCGGCGATGCTCCACAAAAGGCACCGGCGGATGTTCCGCCAGCCCTCGGTGATGCGGCGCTTCTCCGGGCGGCGGCGGATACCCTCCCAGCCGATGGAACCATCCCGGAAGATGGCCATGAGGTATTCCCCCTCGATGACCCAATCGGTCACCTCGGTCCAGTCGGTGATATGGTCATCAGCCGGGGGCAGCCCCGCCCGTTCGGTGGGGGTGCTTTCCCAGATGACCGAGCCATCCCGCTTTTCGCCCAGCAGGTAGTAGCCCTCCTGCCAGATGCGCCGAAGCCCCGACCATTTTTCGGGGGTGATGCTATCGGTGCGGCAGAGAGCCCCATGGCTCCATTTGCCGCTGAAATGCACCTGTCCCTCGTCATCCAGCCCGACAAAAACCGAGCCGCCGTTCTGGAAAGCGATGAGCTGGCGGATGTGACGCCATTCCTCCATCCCCTGGTACTGCAGGAAACGGGGGTGCCCGCAGGAGAGGACGGTTCCCGCCCCGGTGAGGGCGGCGGCCGCCTCGGAAACGGCGGCGATCTGGGTAATGTTTGCCCAGTTCTTTACCCCGGCGGTGACCTCCTCATTGGTGCCGGCAGCCAGCACCCGGCCCGCGGTCGTCAGCCCCAGGATGAAATCATCCCCCAGGGCCAGCTGGGTGATATGCCGCCACTGTTCGGTGCCCTGCACCGGCTCGTTGGTATCGGCCCACTGGGCATATACGGTCCCGGCGGCGGTAACGGCGGCCGCCAGGCCGGAGGACTGATAAAGCTGTGTGACATTTTTCCAGGCGGAAACGGCATAGGGCTGGCCATAGCCCCGGCCCGCGGCCAGTACAGAGCCATCCTCGCAGAGGGCCAAGGTCTGGTGGCGGCCGGGGATGACCTCCCGGACATTTTTCCAGTGGGAAACGGCGTTTTCACCGTGCGGGCTGTGGCCGGTGTGGGTAAGCAGGGCGGCTTCCACGGTGCCATCCCGGTACAGGAAGTAGATGTATCTTTCGCTGCGGCGGATGGCCCGCACCGGCTTTTTGGCGGCAGGGGGCGCCAGTTCTTCAGCCCGGCGCCAACCCTCCACCCGCTGCCGCAGCAGGGAGAGAATGGCCGGAAGATCCACCGGCTGGCCCAGTGTGACGATGCTTTCCGCCGGGGAAAGGGTATCACCCTCCTCCGGCTCCTCCAGATCGATGGCGGGGGCGTAGGAAAGATCGGCGGGGAGATAGGCAATGAGCTCCTCCCCCTCCAGCTCGATGCCCCGGACATCCTCGCAGAGGATATCCCCGCTGTGGTAGCCGGAGCCGAACACCCGCAGATAGCCGTTCTGGTAGAGGACGGCGAGATACCGGCGGGGCACAGCGGCAAAATCTGCGATTTTTTGACGGAAGCGGTTGGGGGCGATAATATCGGTGTAATCCCCGCCGAAGAAATCGGCCGAGATGGAATCGCGGGGCTCGCTGCACAAAAAGCGGCCGGTGATCTTGGAAAGGGCGACCCAGGTGGAAACGCCGTAGGGATTGTACCGGACGAGAGCGATCTTCTGCACGCGCTCCCGCGGGCGCTGGATGGACTTATTTTTGCGGTCGAAGAGGGTGACGGTGCCGTTTTTTTGCAGCAGATAGGCCACCGGACTGCAATGCCCCGGCAGCGCCGATCCGACCGCCTGCTCGATCTCCCCGATGCCATCCAATGCCGAAAGGGCCCCCACCGCGCGGAACATTTCATCCTCGCAGAGGGCGCCGAAGCCATCGGTATCCCAGAAAACACGGGCAACACCCTGCCACCCGGCAGCCGGGGCATATTCCCCGGCATTGCCGTAGAGCAGCAGGCGGCCATAGGTGGTAAGGGCGGCCGCCATGGGCGGCTCATCCCCATCGTAATCATAGATGCGCAGATCGGTGAGGGTGCGGCAGGCGGCCAGCTGGGAAAGCAGCTGCCGCCATTCCTCCGCAAAGCGGGCGGGCCGGCCAGATTCAGTCAGCTCCACGGTGCCATCGGCCAAAAGGCGCATGTGGCAGAAGTCATTGCGGTAGGTGAAGGGATCGGCGCCTTCGGTTTGGGTGTAGACCGGGTGCAGCGGATCGAAGCCGCCCGCTGCGCCGCCCATTTCCTCCCGGCTGATGAGCAGGACCCGGTCGAGGGAGGGGTCATTGGCGAAAGGTTTCATTGGATGCCATCCCCTGTGCCGTTTTGGTAGCTGTAATACAGCTGGTCGCCCGCGGCGGATTCATTGGCCTCCTGCTGGCTGCTGGCCATACGGGCCCGGCCGCTGCCCGCCCAGGCAATGAGCTTATTGATGGTCTCCCGGAAGCTGACCGAGAGCGGAATGGTGCTGTGGATGGCGGCGAGGATATCCTCGGTGGTGAAATCCCGCTGCTGCGAAAAGGCGGTGAACATGGCGTCATTGATGACCTGCTCGATCTCGGCGCCGGAGAAGCCCTTGGTCTCTTTGGCCAGGGCGGCCAGGTCGTAATTCTTGACGGCGATATCCCGGCGGCGGCTGATGTGCAGCCGGAAGATCTCCACCCGTTCCTTTTCGGTGGGAAGATTGACGAAGAATATTTCATCGAAGCGGCCCTTGCGCATGAATTCCGGCGGCAGCTGCTCGATATTATTGGCGGTGGCAACGATGAATACCGGGGATTTCTTTTCCTGCATCCATGTGATCAAACTGCCGAACACACGGGCCTGGGCGCCGCTATCCCCCTGCACGCCGCCAATGCCGGCAAAGCCCTTATCGACCTCGTCGATCCACAAAACGCAGGGGGCCATGGCTTCGGCGATCTGGATCATTTCACGGGTGCGGGCTTCCGATTCGCCGACATAGCTGCCCATCAGACGGCCGACATCCAGCCGGAGCAGCGGCATATGCCACTGCTGACTGATGGCCTTGGCGCAAAGGGATTTACCGGTGCCCTGAATACCGACGATGAGCACGCCCTTGGGGTAGGGCAGGCCGAACTGCTGCGCCTGCTCCGAAAAGGCCATGCCGCGGGTGATGATCCAGCTTTTCAGGGTATCCATGCCGCCGATGGAGCCCATGGTCTCTTCGGCATTGAAAAACTCCAGCACCTGGGTTTTGCGAATGACCTGTTTTTTCTCCTCCAGGACAAGCTGGAGGTCATTCAGCGAGATTTTACCGCTGCGGGCAAGCGCCTTGGAGAGGATGGTCTTGACGGTGGAGATGGTAAGGCCCTGGAAGGCGCGCACAAACTGCTCGAAGCCCTCCTCGTCCATATCCACCACGACATTCTGGGTGATATTGGTGATGTACTCCCGCAGCTCCGGCAGGGTGGGCAGTTGGAATTCCAGCACGCTGACCGAGGAGGTCAGCTCCTCCGGGACCTTATACACCGGGCTGACGATGAGGATGCTCTTCTGCTGGGGCTTGAGCTGGGCGGCAAGGTTTTTTACCATGCGGCAGACCATATTGTCCTCCAGGAAACGGTGGAAATCCTTGAGGACATAGAGAATGGGGGTATCGGCGGGTTCTTTGGCGATGAAATCCAGCACGGCGATTGGATTGCCCTTGCCCACGGCCACGCCGACATCAAAGCCGGAGGCGAAATCCCAGCTGACGACCCGCATATTTTCCAGCTCGGCGGCGCAGTCCTTCACTACCGAAAGGAGGCGTTCCTCCTCCCGGGTGGTGACATACATGACGGCGCAGCGGGCGCGGATGGACAGATTGAATTCTTCACGGAAGTTCATATTTTTTCTCCTTTCGGGAAAGGGAGTGTAAGTGCGATGGGATGTAAGCGGCGAGGACGAGGGAAAATCGGCAAAGGGCAAGGCGCCGCCGACGCGATACTCTTGTCCGGCGAAAGGCGGACTGATGTATCGCGAGGGGGCAACGCAGCCATTTGAGATTTTCACCGGCCGAAGCCGCAGAAATTACAGAAGGGAAAGCCCCAGCGAATGGGCAAGATCTGTAAAGCCGCGCAGGCATTCCGGGGGGGCGGTATAGGGCGGCGGCAGTACAGCGGCGGTATTGCCCTCCGGGACAAAATCCGGGAGGAGGGACAAGGGGTAGCCGCAGGGATTATTTTGGGCCAGCAGGCGGAGGGTGTCCTCAGTATTCTGCCATTGCCCCGGTAGGATAAGATGCCGCAGCAGCACACCGCTTTGCAAAAGGCCGACCGCATCATAGCGGTTGGAGCCGTAATGGGAGGAAAGCAGCGCCAGATTTTCCACGGCACGGGCGGGATAAGCCGGAACGGCGGAAAGGCGCTGACCCAAGGCATCATCGGCGTATTTGAAATCCATGATGTAGGCCTGAAAATAAGGCAGCAGGCGCTCGGTCAAGGCGGCCGGAGCATAGCCATTGAAATTATTGCAGAGCGGGACAGTAAGGCCCAGCTTCCTTGCGATGGCAATGGCTTCGATGACCTCGTCGGCGGAGGGTTCCACATTGGCGAGGCTGATATGACTGACGCCCCGCTGCTGGAGGGAAAGCAGCAGCTCCGCCAGCTGACGGGGGGTGTAAGTGACACCATTGCCCCCCTGGGAGATGCCGTAAACCAGACAATAGGCACAGCGCATATCGCAGCCGGAAAGATAGACGACCCCGCAGCCGGTACCGCCGCTGATGCAGCGTTCCTCCCGGTTGCGGTAGAATTTACCCACCTTCATAGGCGACCCAGCCTTTCCAGCAGGGGGAGGTAGTCCTCCTCCCAGACGGAGCAGCGCACTTCCCCACCAGCGATGTAGAGGGTTTCCGGTTCGGCGGGGGGCAGCAGGCGGCACAGGGCGGCATACTGCTCCTGCGGCGGGGTAGCAAGAAAACCCACAGGGCTGCCGGGGGGCGGCGGGACCTGCCCCAAAGCCAGCAGGCGGCCATGGTTTGCGGGGATCACGACGCTTTCCCAATTGGTGACCGAGAGGTAGTAGATATCCCGGCCGGAAAGGGCTGCGGCGATCGTTTCCCTATCATCCGAGGGAGTAAAAAAGCGCTGGCCCGGCAGGACGGGGACCATCATCTCCGGCGTGACCATTACCTGCACCGGCAGGGACAAAAAGGGAGCCAGCCACTGCGGTTCCATGGAACCGAGCCACAGCGCAGACGCCATGCTGCCTCCCCCCCTCTCCTGACGCTTTGGCTTAGAAGCGGTTTTTCTCCTGCTCCTTTTCCTCCGCCTGGTCAAAGTATTCGGGCTTGAGCTCGACGGAAAGCTCCACGCCCAGCTTTTCGACGGTTTCCTTTACCAGCTCCCGGCAGGCCGAGCCGCGGACGCCATTGACCTCCACGGTGATCTTGCCATCCTTGCCGATGAGGTAAGTTACAGTCTGTTCCGCCATAGGTCACACCCACCTTCCTACCTTGATGCGGACGGTGCCATCGGGCAGGGTTTCCTGCTCCCGCACCTGGAATTTGCCCTCCTGTTCCACGGTTTTGCGCAGGAGCAGCACAGCGTACTTTTGCAGCAGTTCATCCCGGGTCTTTTCGAAATCGCCGGGTTCGAGATTGGAATGGAGCTCGGCCTCGCCATCCACAAATTTGAAAGCCATAACGCGGTTGACGGCATTGACGGCGATGACATCGCAGGTATTGAAGGTCCCGGCAAACTCGTAGTTTTCCGGAACCTCCGCCACGCGGCGCAGGCCGATGGCCCGCAGGGCCTCCCCCAGTACATCGATATCCCGGATGGCGACCTGTACCTTGGAAAGATGCGACACAGCGGCACCTCCTATCATTTGATACTATATTACTCTTATATCATAGGACAATTCGATTGAAAAATCAACCATAAATTCAGGAATAATTCTTGATTTTGCGAATTTTTCGGATGAGATTTGGCGATGAGGAACAAAAGCCCCCGCCGGACGGCGGGGACAAAGGGTTATTTGACCAGTTCGGCAAAGTGCTTGATGAGATAATCCCGGAAGAGGATGGCCGCCGGGGAAAGGTAGCTGCTTTCCCGCCAGGAAAGATTGATGTAGCGGCGGCAGTGGGGGGTGGAAATGGGTACTAGGGCGATGTGTTCATCCTCCATATCCTGCCAAGTTAGGATGGGAATGAAAGAGATGCCGATGCCGGCGCGGATCAGCTCACGGACGGTTTCCGGGCTGTCGCTTTCCAGGACGACATTGGGATCGAAGCCGGCCATTTTACAGTAGGCATCGGTGATGCTGCGGAGATTTTTGCCCTTTTGCAGACAGATGAACTCCTCCTTGGAGACCTGATCGAGGGTGAGGGAATCGAAGTGGGCCAGCGGATTGGTGACCGGCAGCGCCAGGCGGATCTCCTCTTCGATAAGGGTAGTGCAATAGGGGCCGGAAACCGGCTGGCTGCCCGCGAAGAGGGTGAGATCGCAGCTCTGGCCACTATCCTCTACCAGGTCCTCCTGCAGGATGTGCAGACGGATATCGCTGTGTTCTTCCTTAAAGCCGCGCACCAGCCGCGGGATGAGGGTGGAAGCGGCATTCATGGAGAAGGTGACATTCATGACGCTGTTTTCCCGGGCATCGTCGATCTCCCGGTGGATGGCCTCCAGCTCCTTGAGGATGCGGTTGGTGTGATTGAGAACAATGATGCCATATTCATTGAGCTCGATGCTTTTGCCCTTGCGGTTGAAGAGCTTGACCTTGAGCTCATCCTCCAGCATGCTGATGGTGCGGCTGAGAGAAGGCTGGGCCACATGCAGTTCCTGCGCCGCCTTTGTGATATGTTCCAGTTCCGCTGTTTTTTTGAAGTAACGCAGATGTGTGATTTCCATGAAGATACCTCGTGCAATGTGCATATAGCGTGCGTGTTATTGATCTTAGTCATATTATATATTTTACATTATAGAAAGTCAATGCTATACTTTATCTTAACATGGCCTTAATAGGCCATAAATTGATAATTTTTTTAGGGAAAAAGTGAAAGGTGGTTCTATAACTATGTCCTGGGATAATCAGCGCCGTTCCAAGGCGGAACGACTGCAGGCGGCCGCTGCGCTGTGCTGCGGCAAAACAGTAGCGACCGGCGATATCGTCAAGCTGATGGAAGCGGTCATTCACCCCGGCGATAAGGTGGTGCTGGAGGGCGACAATCAGAAGCAGGCGGCCTTCTTGGCGGCTTCTCTGGCGGAGGTCGACCCCAAGGTCATCCACGACCTGACCATGATCATCCCCTCCATCTCCCGCAGCGAGCATCTGGATTACTTTGAGAAGGGCATTGCCAGCACGGTGGATTTTGCCTTTGCGGGCACGCAGGCACAGCGCCTGAGCGAGATGCTGGCCGAGGGCAAGGTGAAGATCGGCAACTTTAATACATACCTGGAGATCTATGCCCGCCTGTTTGTGGATCTCATCCCCAATGTGTGCCTGGTGGCCGCCGATAAGGCCGACAAGGACGGCAACCTGTTTACCGGCTACAGCACCGAGGAGACCCCCACGCTGGTGGAGGCCGCGGCCTGCAAGAGCGGTATTGTCATTGCGCAGGTGAATGAGATCGTAGAGGACCTGCCCCGTGTGGATATCCCCGGCGGCTGGGTAGATTTCATCGTCCCTGCCGATAAGCCCTACCCCATGGAGCCCCTGTTCACCCGTGACCCCCAATTCATCAAGGATGCCGATATCCTGATGGGCATGATGGTCATTAAGGGCATTTACGCCAAGCACGGCGTACAGAGCCTGAACCACGGCATCGGCTTTAACGGCGCGGCCATCGAGCTGCTGCTGCCCACCTACGGCGAGCAGCTTGGCCTGAAGGGCAAGATCTGCCGCAACTGGGTGCTGAACCCCCATCCCACGCTGATCCCTGCCATCGAAGCGGGCTGGGTCGAGAGCATCTGCGCCTTTGGCGGCGAAGTGGGTATGGAAAAATACACCGAGGAGCGCAGCGATATCTTCTTTACCGGTGCAGACGGCACCCTGCGCAGCAACCGTACCCTGGCACAGGTGGCGGGGCTTTATGCCATCGATTCCTTCCTGGGCGCCACCCTTCAGATGGACTACTACGGCAACTCCTCCACCGTGACCGCCGGCCGTCTGAGCGGCTTTGGCGGGGCGCCCAACATGGGCCACAACCCCGGCGGACGCCGTCACAGCAGCCCCGCCTACCACAGCCTTGTTGAAGGCAAGGACACCCTGCGCGGCGGTCAGAAGATCGTTATTCAGATGCTGAAGAGCAGCGGCAAGAAGGGCAATAACTTCGTGCCGGAGCTGGATGCCATCGCCATCGGGCGTGACGCCGGTATGGAGGCCCCGCCCATTATGGTTTACGGCGAGGATGTGAGCCACACCGTGACCGAGCAGGGCATTGCCTACTGCTACATGGCTGAGGACGCCGAGGAGCGCAAGCTGATGCTGGCTTCCATCGCCCAGGGCACTCCCTTTGGCGAGATGGTGACCAAGGAGCAGATCGAGGCCTTCCGCAAGGCGGGCAAGGTAGCCTATCCCGAGGATCTGGGCATTGACCGTGCCATGGCCACCAAGGACCTGCTGGCCTGCAAGAACCTGGAGGAAATCGCGGAGTGCTCCGGCGGGCTGTATGTGGTGCCCGAAAAGTTCCGCAAGAAAGACTAAGCATACTCCTTTCACGATAAAGCATAGAGAAGGGAAATCCCCCGGCCGGGTGTGGTCGGGGGATTTTTCTTGGATTGGGATAAATGGGCAGGCGGGGCGCACCGGAGCGGGGAGGGCCGCCCGGAGCGAAACGGAGGTGCGGCACGACAAAAGCGGAGGGGCGCCCCGCCGGTGGGTCACAGCAGGGAGTGGCGCCATTCTTCGGGGCCGGGAGCCTGATAATAGTAGAACTCGCTGAGGGTGCGATTCTCAAAGACGCGGAGCATTTCGAGAAAATCGGAAGTAAGGTGGCGGCCTTTCAGTTCCTCGCGGGTCAGCCAAAGCATTTTACCTTCCGAGGAGGAAGTAAGCGTACCAGTGAAGCGGGTGGCACGGAATAGCAGCACCACATAGCGGGCACCATCCTCCCGTGGGAACTGCTTGACGCCACAGAGAATGGGATCCTGAATGGTAAGGCCGGTTTCCTCCTGTACCTCGCGGATGACCGAAGCGACGAAAGATTCGCCGGGTTCCACATGGCCACCGGGGAAGCAGATGCCCGGCCAGCTGGGATCGGTACGATCCTGCACGAGGATACGGTTCTCGGCATCGGTGATCATGCACAGATTGGTCAATTCACAGCACTCGGTAGGGTGTGACATAGTAAGAGAAGTTCCTTTATTAAGTATAGCCCAAAAGACCTCTGACGCTGACCTCCCCGCTGGAAACGGTGCGGCGGGAACCATCCGGCAGCTCAACGATGAGACCGGCATCGGGGGCAATGGCAACGGCCAGCGCCTCATACTGGCCGGTGGGACTGATGACCTCCACCCGGCGGCCGATGGTACAGCTGCGGCGGGTCAGTTCCCCAATCAGGTTTTCGGCCGGTTGGGAAAGAATGTGCTGGCGGAGGAAGAGGTCATCCAGGCGGGTGATGATACCGGCGGCAATGGCGGCCCGGGGAACGGCAGCACCCGCTTCCCGCACCGAGATGGCTTTATCCCGCAGCTCCTCGGGGAAATCCTGCGGCTGCTGGGTGACATTGACGCCGATGCCGATGACCGCGCCATTGATGGTGCCGCTTTCGGCATCGCTGGTGAGCTTGGTGAGGATGCCGCAGACCTTGCGGCGGTCGAGGATGATATCATTGGGCCACTTGATGGCAGGGGCCAGGCCATGTTGTTCCAGCACCTGGCAGACAGCCAACCCGGCGCAGCTGGTAAGCAGACTGAGCGCGGCGGGGTCGAAATCCGGGCGGAGAAGATAAGAGAGATAGACCCCCTGCCCGGCCGGAGAGGCAAAGCTGCGGCCCAGGCGGCCGTTGCCGTGGGTTTGGCGATCCGCCAGCACTACGGTGCCGGTGGGGGCGCCCTCCAATGCAAGCTGCATCCCGCGGGTATTGGTGGAGTCGGTCTCCTCATAGCAGATGACGGTCTCTCCCCTGCCCTGCGGCAGGTACTGCTCCAGCAGTCCCTTTGTCATGCCATCCGGCAGGGCGGTAAGGCGGTAGCCCAGCCGGGTGACCGATTCGATGGCATAGCCCTGTTCCCGCAGGCGGCAGGCGGCCTTCCACACCGCGGTGCGGCTGACCCCCAACCGGACGGAAAGCTCCTCCCCGGAATGGTACTGGGTACGGTCCTGCCCCAACTCCCGCAGCAGCTCGGCGGCCAAATCTCTTTTTGCCATGATGAAGTTCCTCCCTTTTGCGGACAGAATGTAAACTTTCCGTTAAATAACAAATTTTTGGGCTCCCGCTGCCGGTGGGCAGTTGAAAATCCCCAATGAAAAGTGATAAAATCAGTATAATTCAATCCGGACAAAAAGGCAACCAGAAATAAGCCGGGAGAGAGAAAGAGGGCGACAGGATGGCATTTGTGGAAATGAAGGATGTGTATAAGCGCTACCGCACCGGGGAGATCGTGACGGCAGCCAGCGACGGCATCAATTTTACCATAGAAAAGGGCGAGTTTGCCATTATTGTGGGGCCCTCCGGCGCCGGTAAAACCACGGTGCTGAACATCCTGGGTGGAATGGACACCGCCGATGAGGGGCAGGTGCTGGTGGATGGAAACGACATCGTGCAGTACACCCCCAAGCAGCTGATCGGCTACCGGCGGCATGATATCGGGTTTGTGTTCCAATTCTATAACCTGGTGCAAAACCTGACGGCGCTGGAAAATGTGGAGCTGGCGGCACAGATCTGTCATGATCCCATCCCGGCAGCGGAGGCCCTGGAGGCCGTGGGGCTGGGCCACCGGCTGGATAACTTTCCGGCGCAGCTTTCCGGTGGCGAGCAGCAGCGGGTTTCCATCGCGCGGGCGCTGGCCAAGCGGCCCAAGCTGCTGCTGTGCGACGAGCCGACCGGCGCCCTAGACTACAATACCGGCAAGCAGATCCTCTCGCTTTTGCAGAGCGCCTGCCGGGAGGGCGGCATGACGGTGATCGTAGTGACGCACAACACCGCCATCACCCCAATGGCCGACCGAGTCATTACGATACGAAACAGCAAGGTCGCCAGCAATATTTATAATCCCCATCCTGCCGATATTGCCACAATAGAGTGGTAAGAAAGCGGGCGGCGGAAAATGCGGGGAGGGCAAGGCAGGGGCCGCAGGCAGGCTGATGCCCGGTAGAGCGAAGCGGAGGCGGGCTTATGCCTGTCAAGGCGTCAACACAGCCATCGCCCATTTTACGGTGTCCGCCAGGCGGGAACCGGCAGAAGCCAAAAAGAAAGGAGAGCATATTTATGACGGAAGCATTCCGGAAAGATACCATGCGCACCATGCGTAAAACCATGAACCGTTTTTGTTCCATTTTGCTCATTGTGGCGCTGGGTGTTGGCTTCTTTGCGGGGGTGCGGGCCACCGGTGATGACATGCGGGATACCGCCAGCGATTACTATATCGATTACAACGCCATGGATATAAAGGTGCTCTCCACTTTGGGATTCAGTGAAAACGATGTGGCCGCCGTAGCGGCGGTGGATGGCGTAAAGCAGGTTTATGCCGGGAAATATGTGGACTGCCTGACCCTGTGCCACGATAACTTCTTGACGAGGGTGTTTTCCCTGCCCCAGAACCCGGATAGTCCCGAAACCATGAACCGGCTGCGGGTACTGGAAGGGCAGCTACCACAGGCGGCGGATGAATGTGTCATTGATGAGAAGATACAGTATAAGTACCACTTTGAATTGGGACAGACGCTTTCTTTGGGCAGCGCCGACCCAACAGATAACCTGGAAAATGAGCTGGAGCACACCGAATATACCATCGTGGGGATCGTCAATTCCCCGATGTACCTGGATATGAACCGCCGCGGCAGCACCACGGTGGGAGATGGTTCCCTGGACGCCTATATTTACGTGCCGGAGGAGAATTTTACCGCCGAATACTACACCGAGCTGTATGTGACCGCGGAGGGCTCCGGTGACCTAAACTGCTACACCGAGGAATATGACACCCTAGCCGCGGCACTGAAAGATGCGCTGGAGCCGGTGGGAGAAGCCCGTGGGGAACTGCGGATGCAGGAGATGGCGGACTATCTGAATGAAAAGATACCGGAAGCACGGGACAAAATAGCCGATGCCGAAGAACAGCTGGCTGATGCCGAGCAGCAGCTGACCGATGCCGCCAACGAATTGGCAGATGCCCGCAAGCAGATCGAGGACGGAGAAAAGGAGCTGACCGACGGCCGGGCCGAGCTGGAAAAGCAGAAAAAGCAGTATGCGGAATACGAAAAGAAATACGAGGAGGGCAAGCAGCAGCTGGAGGCCGCCAAGCTGCAAATGGCGGCCGTAGATGCCGCCAAGGCGCAGCTGACCGCTGGCAAGGCGCAGATCAATGCGATAATGGGGCGGATGGCGAATCTCTCGGAAGGGTCGGTGCTGCTGCCCATCCTGGCGGAAACGCTGAAGCCCACCCTGAACGAGCTGACCGACCAAAACGGCAAAAAGCTGAACCTGGGGGACCTGCTGTACGATAAAAACGGCAATGTCACCCCGGAAACGGTAAAGACCACCCAGACCGCCGTCAACAGCTATTTTGCCGGGATGGAAAAGCAGATAAACGCCGGCACCGCCCAGTATGAAAGCGGCAAAAAGGAGCTGGAGGACAGCCGCAAGCAGCTGGACACCTATAAATCCGAGCTGGAAAAGGCCGAAAAGCGGCTGGATGACGGCGAAAAGGAGCTGGCCGAAGCGCGGGTGAAGCTGGCGGACGGGGAAAAGGAATTCGAGGAGAAAAGCGCCGATGCCCGCCAGAAGATAGCGGACGGCAAGACCAAGCTGAACCGGGGCAAGCTGCAGCTGGCCGATGCCGAAAAAATGCTGGAAAAGCTCTCACCGGCGGAGTGGTACCTGTATACCCGCAAGGAGCTGGCACTGGGTGTGGGCGAATTTGGCGATGATGCCGCAAGAATCGATAACATTTCTACCATTTTCCCGGTCTTCTTCCTGGCGGTGGCGGCACTGGTGTGCCTGACCACCATGGCCCGTATGGTGGAGGAGCAGCGCACTGAGATCGGCACGCTGAAAGCGCTGGGCTATACCGACCGGGAGATCCAAAAGAAATATCTCATCTATTCGCTGAGCGCGACGGTACTGGGCAGCGGGCTGGGGCTCGCCGTGGGCTTCAAGCTATTCCCCACCGTCATTTACGATGCCTACTGCATCATGTACGACCTGCCGCCGGTGGAAGCCCCGTTCCACTGGGGCGTGGCGGCCATCTGTGTGGTAGTGGCGCTGGGGTGCGTTACCCTGGTGACCTGCAATGTGTGCCACGGAGTTCTCAGTGAGATGCCGGCCAACATCATGCGGCCCAAGGCACCCCCGGCCGGACAGCGGGTGCTGCTGGAAAAGGTGCCGTTTATCTGGCGGCGGCTTTCCTTCAGCCATAAGGTCACGGTGCGCAATCTGTTCCGGTATAAAAAGCGGGTGCTGATGACCATAGTGGGTATCGCGGGCTGCGCTGCCCTGGTGCTGACCGGCTACGGCCTCAAGGACGCCATCAACGACATCGTGCAGAACCAGTTTCAGAAGGTATTTCGCTATGATCTGCTAGCGGGGTATTCCGCCGAGGATGAGGCAGAGGAGCAGGCGCTGTTTGACCAGCTGGAAAGCGACCCCGATATTAAAGAGTGGATGCCGCAGTACCGGGCGGCCATCACCGCAGTGGATGAAAGGCACAGTTACGAGGTGAACCTGACCGTGAGCCAGGACTATACCCGGCTGACCGACTTTATCAGCCTGCAGGAGCGGGTGAGCCGCAGAGTGCTGACTCCCGAAAGGGAGGGGGCCATCATCACCGAAAAGCTGGGCACCATGCTGGGGCTGAAAGCCGGCGATACCCTGACGCTGCGGGACGGCGATAACCGGACTTATGAGCTGGCCATTGCCGGAGTGAGCGAGAACTATGCCTCACACTTTGTCTATATCTCCGCGGAATACTATGAGGAGGTCTTTGGCAAGGCGCCGGAATACAATGCCGTGATAGTGGACCTGGCGGACCGGGACGACTGGGCCGCGGCAAGCGAAAAGCTGCTGGCGGGCGGCACGGTGCAGATGATCTCCAGCGATGCGGAGCTGGTGGAGCAATACAAAAATGTGACCGATAACCTGGGCTATGTAGTGGCGGTGCTCATTGTTTCGGCGGGACTTTTGGCCTTTGTGGTGCAGTACAATCTCTCCAATATCAACATCACCGAGCGGACAAGGGAGATCGCCACCTTGAAGGTTCTGGGCTTCTACGATGGTGAGGTTTCCGCCTACATCTACCGGGAAAGCGTCATCCTGACCATACTGGGCACCGGACTGGGCCTGCTGCTGGGCACAGCGCTCACCCGCTTTGTGGTGGCAACAGCCGAGGTGGATTCCATCATGTTCGGGCGGAGCATCTACTGGCCGAGCTTTTTGATGGCGGCGCTCATCACCTTCCTGTTCTCCTTCCTGGTGAACTGGGTGATGCACTACCGGTTGAAGAAGATCAATATGGTCGAGTCAATGAAATCGGTAGACTGAAAAACATGCAGAAAGGGCGTCCCGCTGATGGGACGCCCTGTTTTTCGCTTTGCGCTTATATCTCCTGGCCGATGTGGCTGCGGATGCGCTCGATGAGCATATCCAGCGCGACAAGATTGTGGCCACCCTGCAGCATGATGATATCCGCCCGGCGCTTGCTGGGCTCCACATACTGCTCGTGCATCGGCTTTACCGTGGTGAGATACTGCTCCACCACCGATTCCAGCGTGCGGCCGCGCTCCCGTACATCCCGCAGGATGCGGCGCAGGATGCGCTCATCGGCATCGGTATCCACAAAGATTTTGATATCCATTTCGCTGGCCAGCTCCTCATCGGCAAAGATGAGGATGCCCTCCACGATGATGACCTTGGTGGGATGAACCTCCTCAGTGCGGTCGGTGCGGTTATGGATGGAATAATCGTATACCGGGCAGTGGACGGTATGGCCTGCCTTAAGGGAACGGAGGTCCTCGATAAGCAGGGAGGTATCAAAGGAATCGGGGTGATCGTAATTGAGCAGCCGGCGCTTTTCAAAGGGCAGCTCATCGTGGCGCTTGTAGTAGCTATCATGGTGCAGCACGCTTACATCTGCGCCAAAGTATTCCTGCAGCTTTTCGGTCACGGTGGTTTTTCCGCTGCCGGTACCGCCCGCTATTCCGATCACCATAGTATTCATAAAATATTCTCTCCCCCGGTTTTTTCTTATTCTATCATATTCCGACAGGCTTCGCAACGGCTGGGGCCGGACTTTTTGTTCGAAACGGCAAAAAACTCTCGACTGCCGGGGGGCGGATATGGTACAATGCGAATAGAGAAAAAACTAAAACGCAAAGGAGAAATTGTTTATGTCTACACCCCATAATGCTGCCCAAAAGGGCCAGATAGCCCCCAATGTACTGATGGCCGGCGACCCGCTGCGCGCCCAATTTACCGCCGAAAACTACCTGGAAAGCCCTGTATGCTTTAATACTGTGCGCGGGATGCTGGGCTACACCGGCACCTACCATGGCGTGCCTGTTTCCATTATGGGCCACGGCATGGGTATCCCCTCCATCGGCATTTACAGCTATGAGCTGTTCCATTTCTACGATGTAGAGAACATTATCCGCTTTGGCAGCGCCGGCGCGCTGCACCCCGACCTGCATCTCGGCGATATTGTCATAGCCGAAGGCGCCTGCACCGACAGCAATTACATGGCGCAGTTCCAGCTGCCCGGCACCTATGCCCCCATCGCGGATTGGAAGCTGCTTTCCACCGCGGCCAAACTGGCCGAGGAACGGAGCCTGAAGCATATGGTCGGCAATGTTCTTTCCAGCGATTGCTTCTACTCCGCCCACCCGGAGCGCACCGACCTGTGGCGCCCCATGGGGGTACTGTGTGTGGAGATGGAGATATCTGCCCTGTATGCCAACGCTGCCTATGCCGGCAAGCGCGCACTGGGCATTCTGTCCATCAGTGATGTCATCGGTAAGAACGAAGAACTGAGCCCCGAGGACCGGCAGACCAAATTCACCAATATGATGGAGCTGGCACTGGATACGGTGACCAGCCTATGAGCGGTGAGCGGCTGACCGACCATCAAAACGGCGGGCTGGAAAAGCGGACCTGGATCCTGGTCGCGGTGATCTGCGCCATTCTGTTGGGTGTTTCGGCCATCATGTTTGTCCCTGTAAAGAAGGCCGTGGATGAAACGCTGCCCGCCATGATGGTGGAACAAGAAAGCGCGGAGATCCATTCTACCACACTGACATTGCGCGGCACCTGGGGCCAACAGCGTATGGGAAAAGCGGCTATGACCTTCCAGGGCGTGGTGGGTACTGCCGCGCTGGACTATACCCTGTGGGACGGCATGGATGAGCTGGACTTTACCCTGAGCGGAGAAGGCCGGGAGTACGGCCTGTTGGGTGGGTTCTTCTACAACCACTTTTATACCGAAGACCACGGGGAGGGCTATGGGTGGCTGTTTACCGACCATGACCGAAGCTGCTACATCCTGGTGACCGGGCTTTTTGATGACGACAAGGAATACACCATAGCGGCACCGGCAAGCAATGTGGAGGAGGCGCGGGCCATCTGCGAAAAGCTGGGTGTCTATCAGGATCGTTTTGCCCGGGTAAGCTGATAAGGCTCTATTTCCAATAAAATAAAGAGCCCCCGAGGGGCTCTTTATTCTTGCCCATTATTCCTGCTGGTCATCCTCTTCCAGGTTATCCAGTGCATATTCCACGCAGATCACCATTAGCTTATTCAGTGAGATGTTTTTGGCATCGCACACCTTTTCCATCCGATCCACCAGTTTTTTGTTGATACGGAAAGTACGGTTCACATATTCATCTCGTTCTATTCTCAGCATATTTATCACCTCACCCCTATTTTAGGGGGCAAAGTGGCTACATTATACACTGATTTATTAGCGTAATTTACGCTTTATATATGCTGCACTTTATGCTATGCTCATGGTAATGCAGTGGCAGCGCCGCCGGAACCAGCCGCTGAGGTTCCTCCTCTTATTGGTGGGCACTTCCATTTGCATCATAAAAAGCCCCCTATGGGGGCTTTTTTGTTTGGGTAGAGCTTGCGACAGCTATCACCGCGGAAGGCCGTTCTCATCAAATTTTTCCCGGAGCTTCTTTTCCACGATGGCAATGGAAAGAAACAGGGGGATCATCTGCAACACGGTAATAACGCTGCCCACCACCCCAATGTGGTCGGTGTCCTCCCCCATAAACAGCAGCATGGCTATGACGGTAAGCACCAGCATGGTACTGCCCCAGCGTCGCCACAACAGACCACACTCCCGGTGGGCGTAGTCCCAAGTTTGCTGGTTCTTCATGGATCGGCGGGTGCGGTAGCCGACGATAGAATTAATGGTTTTGAATTTACCAAGACGCATGGAATTGCCGGCTATAATCATGATAATGGGGATCAGCAGAGTGCAGCAGAACATAAAGATCCAAAAGTCCATGCTTACTTCTCCTTTTTGCGGGTTTCCCAGTAGGTGCGGGCTGCCTGCTCGGTCTTGTTATCGCCATAGTGATAATACCGGGTACCAATCAGGTCATCCGGCAGGTACTGCTGCGCCACCCAGTGATTGGGGAAATCGTGCGGGTAGAGATAGTTCTGGCCCTTTTGCTCCACCTCGGCACTATCATAGTGGACATTTTGCAGGCAGCGCGGGAAGCCTTGTCCCCTGCCCTTTTGAATATCTGCCATAGCGGCATTGATGGCCATGTAGGAGGCATTGGATTTGGGGGCTGTAGCCAACAGCACAGCGGCCTCCGCCAGTGGGATACGGGCCTCCGGCAGGCCCAGCTGCACAGCGGCATCCACACAGGCTTTTACTATGACAATGGCCTGTGGATAGGCCAGGCCGATGTCCTCCGCTGCAATGACCAACAAACGGCGGCAGGGGGAAAGCAGATCCCCGGCCTCCAGCAGGCGACCCAAGTAATGCACCGCGGCATCGGGATCGGAGCCGCGGATGGATTTTTGCAGGGCGGAGAGAAGATCGTAGTGCTGATCGCCCTCCCGGTCATACCGCATGGCACTGCGCTGAGCGGCCTGTTTCGCGTCCTCCAGCGTAATGACCGGCCGGCCGGTAGTGGCCATCGCGCCCAGGGCACAGATCTCCAGCGCATTGGCCGCTTTTCTTACATCCCCGCCGCAGCAGGCGGCAATATGGGCCAGCGCCCCCTCCTCCACTTGCAGCTCCGGGGACTGCTGCCGCAGCTTTTCCATCGCACTTTCTAGGTAGCGTTCCACCTCAGCGGCATCCACTGGCTTGAACTCAAAAACGGTGCAGCGGCTGAGAATGGCATTGTAGACATAGAAATAAGGATTTTCGGTGGTGGAGGCAATGAGGGTAATGGAGCCATCCTCAATGTACTCCAGCAGCGTCTGCTGCTGCTTTTTATTGAGATACTGGATCTCATCCAGGTACAGCACCACACCGCCCATGGCATCAAAGCCGCCTAAATCCGCAATGAGGGCTTTGATATCCCCGGTGGAGGCCGTAGTGCCATTAAGACGATAGAGCTTTTTGCCCACGCCCGCCGCAATGATGCGGGCCGCGGTGGTTTTTCCCACCCCGGAGGGGCCGTAAAAGATGAGATTGGGTAGAGTACCGCTTTGGGCAATGCGGCGCAGCAGGCCATTCGGCCCCAGCAAATGCTGCTGACCGACCATTTCATCGAGGGACTGGGGGCGGATGCGATCCGCGAGGGGTGCTGCCATGGGAGGTACCTCCTTGGGATGGGACTGTGCAGAATCCGGGTGGGGCGCCGCAGGCGCCCCCGTGCTGAAAACCTTCCTTCTGCTCCTATTTTAGCACACTTTGCGGCATTTGGGAACCATATAATTCGAACAAATTTTCGTTTTTCCGATAAAAAGTACCGCCGGTCTCCCCAAATGGGAGATCAGCGGTTAATTTCCTTGCGGTCGGTGCGGCCCATAATGTAATCCATACTGACACCGTAAAAATCGGCCAGCTGCATCAGCGTTTCGGTGGGCGGCACCCGCTCGCCGTTTTCGTATTTGGAAATGAGCGCCTGCTCGATGCCGGTCTGCATCTGCACGGCGATTTGGGATAAACCTTTTTCTTTTCTTAGCTCTTTTAATGGGGCCGACATTCTATACATCACCTAATAGAATTAGGCCACAAAATCGACGGGAAAATATGACAGTTTGCCATATTGCTAAAAAATACAAGGTTTATAATTAATATAGTACAACAACGGAGGGTGGAAAACAAAATGCTGGACTATGAAAAGTTAAGCCACGGCCTGTATGACGCAGTATCGCAGGCCCTGCGGCTGATAGAGCAGGAACAGCAGCACTGCGAGGAAGCCTGCATGCAAAGCGGCACACCGGACTACCGGGCGCTGTATTTTCACCTTTTTGCGGTCACCGAAGCGGTGCACCACCGGCTGTCCAAAATAGAGGATGAATAAAGCAAGGCCCCTGTCGTGCTGCAAAGCCGGGCAGGGGTCTTTCGTATTTACGCTTCCGGGTCAAATCCTACAGTGGTGGGGAGGCCGTTCCAGGTGGTGCCATCAGAGCGGTAATAGAACCACTCGCTGGCACCGGTATCACTGCATACCATCTCAATGGCAAATACCTGGCCGGTTTCTATTTCGCCAGGGTAGTTATTGTAGGGCAGCACATCACCGGTCAGCGCGGCATCGGCAAAGTCCGCATAGGCTCCCTCCAGCCGCCAGAAGGTCCTGCTTTGGTACTGCTGTGACCACACGCTGGCATCCTCCCCGCCCAGCCAGGTTGCAGTATAGTGCTGGCCCGCTACAATAATGTCCATCTCAGTGACCGCGGGCGCAGGGAGCTTGGAAAGATCGGTGCAGTGCAGCTTATCGCCATAGTAGGCAGCCAGCTGCTTGGCCATGCTATCCGCCGTACCGCCCCAGAAAAGCGCGGTAGGATCGGTGTGGGCCGCGCCGTAGATGCCCATAATATCCGTCCCGGCAGGCAGTCGCTCCACCGCCGCGATAAAATTTTCCACCATGGCGTTTTCACGGTAGGTATCCTGCTTTTCCTCATCCCGCTCGCCATAGAAGTGCCGCCCCTGGATCACACAGGTATCCGCACGCTTATATTCCTCGCTGTTCAGCTGGCCCTCGGCCCGCAGATAGCTCTCATACCGGGTACCGGTGGTATCATACTGGTGCCCGATATCGGTCCCAACAAAAATTGTTTCCGGGCAGTCCGCCTTAATGCTGCGGTAGAAATCCAGAACCAACTCATTATAGGAAAGGGAGCCGTTCCAATCCTCGTAAACCTCTAACAGAATGGTATCATCCTCCGCCTGCATCCACAGGTTAAGGTACTGGGCGGTGTAATAGGGCAGCTCCACAAAAAGATAGCGCACCCCACGGGCATAGCAGTCCTTCCACAGGGCCAGCTCCTTTTGCAGCAGATGCTCATTGGCATGGTATTCCCCGTACAGGTATATCTCACCGATCTCCTCAAGGCCGGTCACGGTGGTTTCATTAGGCGTTTGCGGCTGCCGGGGCTCGCTGCCGCAGGCGGTCAGCACCAGCAGCATCACCACCAGCAGGGCGGCCACCATATGATACAATTTGTTATATTTCATATTTGTTCTCCTTATTGTATACAGCAATCAAGGCTTGCTTTCCAGTTCTGCTCAGCCGCTTGATGGCCGCCTCCCGCCGCAGGGCAGCCGGTTTATCCAGGGTCTCCTCCCGGTAGCGCAGCGTTACCGGCCCACGGCCACGGGTATATTTGGCACCGCGGCCGGCATTGTGCGCCGCCAGCCGCCGGGGGATGTCATCGGTACAGCCGGTATACAGGGTGCCATCCCGGCACTCCAGCACATACACCCACCAACTCACCGCGCATCCCACCCTCCAACAGATAATAAAAAAGCCGCCACAGTGGATAGCCTGTGGCGGAATGGCGCGCTGTAAGGGATTCGAACCCCTGGCCTTCTGGTCCGTAGCCAGACGCTCTATCCAGCTGAGCTAACAGCGCATTTGCTTTTGACAGCTTAATTATATTACCACATCAAACGGAAATAGTCAATTGCTTTTTTCGTTTTTTGCGAAAAGTTTTGCTTTTTTGCCAATCGCCTTTCTCCACACCCTTGCATTTTCCCGCGGAGTATAGTAGAATAAATGGCGTTACATCATATGGAGATGTATTGAAGTGGTCATAACGGGGCTGACTCGAAATTTCGGCAGAAGCTGGGAATTTCGTCCCCCTGATTCTCCTTGATATTCCTCAACACAGAAAATCTCAAAATCGAATATTTTTTGCCGTCTCTCCTGTTTTCTCTCCAACGAATTTTTGAGCAAATTTCTGGAAAGAAAACCGGACGAAAATAGACACGGAGAGTTGTCCGAGTGGTCGAAGGTGCAGCACTCGAAATCTCCCTCGGCAAACGGAAGCCCGACTTCCGCAAAGCCTTTAACCGTGCGGGTTTCGGGCATTCGCCCACCGCAAACACACCGTGAGTTCTAACAGGAATTCTAATACAACCGAATATTTGCGTTAATCTCGGTTTTCCGAGTTAACATATATGGAGACGTATCGAAGTGGTCATAACGGACATGACTCGAAATCATGATGCCCCTTGAGGGACGAGGGTTCGAATCCCTCCGTCTCCGCCAAACAGTCAGCCGGATCCCGGTTATTCCGGGACTCGGCTGATTCATATTTATGTCACCGGAGGTAGAGCGTCGTAACGCTCGGGGATCGTAAGGCACAAGCCTTGCAGGCCGCATACCGGATTAGGTGTCGAGTGCGCTCGGTTATTACTTTGTAATGACCGGGTATTTTTATTTTTCGGAGGTAATTATGAAGAACGCAAAAGTAACCCTTGCCCCGCTGGAAGCGGATGACCGTGAGCAGTTCATTCTTGATAATCAGGAGTCTTTCAAGTATGGTGCGGCGGAAGAATTCGGGCTGCGGGACGATCATTTTGAGGAGGACGGCGAAATCATTTCCCGTGCGACGATTGAGCAAAGCATTGATGCACCCGACAGCGAGGCATATCGGATTCTGTATGATGGCAGAAAGGTTGGCGGTGTGGTGCTGAAAATCGACAAAGAGACACATCACAACGAGCTGGAGCTTCTTTTCGTTTCGCCGAAGGAACACAGCAAAGGCATCGGCTATGGCGCTTGGTTTGCCGTGGAAGCTCTGCACCCCGAAACCAAGGTCTGGGCGACCTGCACGCCATATTTTGAAAAGCGCAATATCCATTTTTATATCAACAAATGCGGTTTTCACGCCGTTGAGTTTTTCTCCGCTATGCACCCGGAGCCGAACCCGGCGGAGAAAGACGGAAAAGCAGCACCCGATGAGGGTCCAGATGAAATGTTCCGCTTTGAAAAGATTATGAAATGAAACGCACAAATAGCCCCGCACCTCATTCAAAAGGTGCGGGGCTGCGGTTTTGACACTGCGAAAACCGACCCCAATAAAGGAATTCCCTTATTTCCATTGCGTTTCCCTTAAAACACGGTGCAAAATAAGGGAATCTTATTTTGCTGTTCTCATAGTTCGACCCGTCAGAAACAAAAAAATGCTGCCTCACCGTTTCCGGTGAGGCATAAATTATGTACTCTCTTTCATCATTTTTCTTTTCTGCCGCCGCTGTTCGTTCTCACGCTCACGGCGCCGGTTGTATTTGAATTCCCGAATCAGTTCTTTGTATTTTTCCGTGCGCGGGTGCGCCAGCCTTTGCGGCGATGCCATAAAGCCGATAAATTCCGCTTTGGCACAGTACTGTATGGCGCCGAGCTTGATGCCGGTTAAGGTTTCTTCCCGTATCCATTCGTGAATGCGCTGCGGGCTGTGACCGACAAGTTCCGCCGCCGTCTGCGTGGGCAGAGCCTCCGGCAGCTCTGCCCACTGTGAATCGAGCCACCGCCGAAAGGCCTCGCAGTTTTCCGGGGTGGCTTCAAACATCGGGAGCGGATGCCATTCGGTGCGGTTGGAGAACATGCCGCTCAGCTCCGATAAAAAGCCAGGCTCGGTATCCATACGGGCTTTGAACCACACTGCATCCTCTGTCCGCACCCGATATTTATGGGTCGTGTGTCCCGTGTTTTCGTGCGGGATATAATTGTTGTCCATCAGATATTTCATTTTCCGCGTGGATATGTGCAGGTACTGTCGAAGCTCGCTCCCGCTCATAAATTCTTTTTGGGTCATATATAAAATCATCCTTTCTGTCAGCAAAAATACGCCCGCCGTGGACGCATTATTCTTTTGCTTTATTAAAGATACTGCTGATCACATCGGCGCTTTCCTGCTTCTTGGACTTATCCAGATGGGCATAGATATTTGCCGTTGTGGACAGGTCGGAGTGGCCGAGGAAGGTCGATACATTCAGCAGCGGCACATCCTGATTGATGAGGATGCTGGCGAAGGTGTGGCGCAGATCGTGGAACCGAATCTTGCGCAGACCGTATTGCTTGATAAGGTCGGCGAAACGCTGCGTGACCCGATTCGGGCGTATCAGCCCGCCGAGCTGATCGACGCAGATATAATCGTCATATTTGCGGTTGTAGCTGCCCTTGAACATTCGCCGGTACAGGTCCTGCTTTTCCCGCTCCTCGCACAGCATTTCATACACCGGGTCCGGCAGCGGCAGCGTGCGGCGGCTGGATTTGTTTTTCATTTCCTCCACAGGTTCGATGATGACCTTGCCGTTTTCCTTGTACTCAATGATCTTGGTGTCGAGCAGTATGGTTTTCTTTTCCCAGTCTACCCTCGACCACCGTGCGCCCAACGCTTCACTGCGGCGCAGCCCCAAGCCGCCCGCCAGCATGACCGCCGGATAGATAATATCCCCGCGGATAAGCCCGAGCATGGCGATCAGCTCCTCCTCGGAATAGTTTTCACCCGTAAACTTGTTTTTCTTCGGGCGGTCGATGCGGTCAAATGGATTGGAGGCGATCAGTCCGTCCTTGAAAGCCCGTTTGAAGGCGCTGTGCAGAACGGTGTGGTAGTGGATAACGGTGTTGGCGACAACGCCCGATTCGAACATCCACTCGTAGAAATCCTCAATGTCCTTTGCAGTGATGCTGCCGACCGTCAGTTCCTTTCGGGCAGTAAAATACCGCCGAATTCTACCGTTTATCATTCCGCGGTAGCTTTCGGCGGTACTCTTTTGAATGTTTTTCTCGTTCTTTTTAAAGTAGGCGCACATATAATCGTAGATCGGGATATCCGAGGCAGGCTTTTTGTTTTGCGCGATCTGCTCGGCGTAGGACTGCTCAAAGGCTTGCACCACCTCTCGGTAGGCTTTGTTCACCTTTGATTTGTTCGAGCCTTCGGGCAGCCCCAGTGCGCGCCATACGGGTTTTGTCCTGCCGTTCTCTCTGACCTGTATCACGGCATAAAGGCGGCCTTTTTTAGCCTGTACGCTGGCTGCAAGTGTGGCTGTGGCATTCATTTGCGTTCACTCCTTTTTTGTTTTTGCCGACACGAACAATATCACAACTCACCGCACAAGTCCAGATTTTTTCGGGAGTTTTCTCAAGAAAACAGACCTTTGGGTTCGAACTTTTGCCTTCTCTTTGCCGCAGATAGTCGATCAGCTGTGATTTGGCAATGCGGTTTTCTCTGCCGACCTTCACTGCCGGAAGGGACTTTTCTTTTATCAGCTTGTATACCGTCTTGGTGCTGACCCGCAGGATCTCGGCAACCTCCGCAGCGGTCAGCGCCGCCGGATAGCAGCGCAATTCTTTTTCATGTTCTTTTTTCGTCATAGGCAATTCCTTTCTCCTACATCTTCATGGTAGGTCCGTCGTTTTCCTCTGCGGACATATCTTCCTCGCTGTCGGCTGCGGCGGTGAAGATTCCGACCGCAAGCCCGATAACGGCACCGAGGTTGGAGGCATTTTCCTGCGCCTCAATGCGCTTTCGGCGTTCCTCCTGGTCTTCGGCAGTGCCGTCGATTATACTGCCAGCTTCCAGAATACCGCGCAGGCCAGCAGCGACAGCGCCACTGCCGATACCGCCGTGGCTATCATTATTTTCATAATTTTCCGTTGCAGATTCTTGATCGTATCGTTCAGTGCCTCGGTACTCTTCGAAAGGGTTTCGGAGCAATTCAAAATAAACTGCTCTTGATTCTTCCCAGCCTGTTCGACGAGTTTCTGCATCTGCGCCGTCGTTTCTTTGTTGGCGGTCACTACCTCCCGCACTGTCTTTTCCATATACTCCGCCTCGATATTCTGTATCCGGGTGCAGTGGTCGCTCAGCTCCTCCGCCGTCGCCAGCCGTTCGATCATCTGATACAGTCTCGGCTGAAACTCCACCGCGTCCGCCAGCAGCTTGCTCTCCCGTTTGCGCTGCTCTATCGGGATCGTATACACCTGCGGCTGATACGGGATCTGTTCCAGTTCGGACAGCGTCCGTGTGTTTTTCTTCCTCAGCATATCCATTGCCGAGTTCTGCTGTGTGCTGTTTTCTGATTGTGAATTCATATTCCAATACCTCTTTCAAATATTTTTCGTCGTGCAGGCGTATATCTCTGCACTTCATTCCGTTCGGACAAGTGAAGGTGATATATTTTCGCTCGTCCGTCCATGTGCCTTTGTAGCCGAGCCGCTGCATCTCCCGTATAAAATCCGCACGATTGCCGCTGCGATTCATCACAAAATCAATATCGGACATCAGCTTGAACTTCCAGCTGTCACCCTTTGCCGCGGCGCGGTACTCGCGGCTCGAAATATTTGCGCCGTCCTTTTTATACGGCTCGAGAACGCTCAGCCCGTGCTCTAAACAGATGTCGTCGCTGAGTGAGCGCAGTTTTGTCAGCGTGCCGGGATTTTGACGGAGCTTGCTTCCGTTTTCGTAATGCACGGAGTTGATGACAAAGTGGTTGTGCAGATGTGCGGTGTCGGTGTGCGTGGTCACCAGCACCTCATGCCCCGGCCACGCCTTTTTCGCAAACGCCAATCCGATTTCGTGCACCTGCTCGGCGGTCACTCTTTCGCTCGGCGAAAAGGACTGCACATAATGATAAAAATTCATTCCGCCCTTTTTGTGATGTGCGGTCTTGGTCGCCATAAATTCCGTGAAAGCATTTTCGCCGTTGCAGTTTACACCGCTCACCAAGCGGCGGCCGCTGTCCTCGTCCGCAACCTTTTTCTGCTGCAAACAGTATTCGATCACCGCTTTCATTGCGCTGATGCTTTGCCTCGATTCGGGAATAAAACTTACCGTTGCCATTATCCTTTCCTCGCAATGTCCAGCAGCTGCTCGTAGATCATCTTCTGCCCGTCGATCATATCTTCGAAGTTGTATGACCGAAACGCGCCGGCATTGATCTTTGCCGTGATTTGATTCAGGTTATTGCCTATGCGTTTGAGCTCGATCAGCAGGGGCTTTACATCTTCCGCAACATGGATGGGCATTTCCAGCGACAGCAAAACGAGATAGTCGGTGATGCTGCGCTCGGCGCGTTTGGCGTTGCGTTCTATGCGTTCTTTTTCGGGTTTGGTCAGCCGAATTGTCAGCGTGGTGTCACGCCGTCTTTGTTTACTCATAAATATCACTCTCCGTTTCTAAATTCAGTGGGTTCGGGCTGCCGCCCGAAATTATGGGGTCCCCGAAAAGTCGCAAGACTTTTTGGGGAGAGGAGCAACCGCCCGAAAAGCGAAGCTTTTGCCGCCTGCGGCAAAACGAGCAAAAAGGGCGAGTTGCGCCGAGCGGACAGCCGGACGCTCTGCTTGCCCCGGACAAAGTCCGGGAAATCGGCAAAACCGACGCTCCCGCAAACGCCCCGAATTCGCTTTGTTTCCGGCGCATGGGTGGTTTATCCCTACTCCCCAACGAAAGCGGCACAAACCGCCTGTAAACCGCCGACAGGGACGAAAGGAACGCTTGGGACGAACCGATTGGGGGTACACCGATTTAACCGTCACCAACGGCACTTTCGTCACCGGCAGAAAAGGAATATTCGATTTCCAGCAGTCGGGCGCCGTTGCTGCGGTGGCTGCGAAAGTGCACACCGAAATCGGCAAGGCGGTATTCCCATAGATTCATCAGCCGTTTCAGCCCTCTTGCCGCTACCGCCTGTCCTGCGTATTCGTTATACCGCTTGCAAAACTCCGTGTTGCTGCCGCTGTATTTTTTCTGCACCTTCATAAAATCAACCAGCAGTTCCATCTCCTTCGGCAGCAGCATTTCCCGGTTCTCCATACTGTCACCGAGCATTTTCCAAACAAATTCTTCTTTGGAAAACCGCAATTCAATCTGGCGGTCCTCCACATCACGACCGGTGCAGTAGAGAGTGGCACTGTCGGCATTGCGGCGGCTCTTGTCCAGCACAAAGGCGGTATCCACTGCGCCGACGATTCCGGTGGTGCCGGTCAACTTGTTGAACGGATCGCTGTCGCCCTGTTTGCGCAGGTGATGCACCAGCAGAAGGCAGATACCAAGTTCGTCCGCTAACTGTTTTAATATCCGTATTTCCTCATAGTCATTTGCGTAAGAGGTGTCGATGCTGTTGTTGCGCACGATCTGAAAGGTATCCACGGCAACAAAAACCGTGTCGGAATGCTCTTTTACAAAATCCCGTATCTGTTCGCACAGACCGTCGGACAGCGTTCCGGCAGAGGTAGCAAAAAATGCATTGGGCGGCACTTCGTCGGTGATGCAAAGCAGACGGTTCTGCACGCGGCGCAGTGTGTCCTCCAAGCAAAGGTACAGCGTTGTTCCTCCGGTCGTTTTCAGATCCCACATCGGTTCGCCCTTTGCAATACGCACGCACAGATCCAGCACCCACCACGATTTGCCGATTTTTGACGCGCCGCCGAGGATGCATAACCCCTGCGGCAGCAGCGTGTCGACACAAAACTTTGTCGGCGGAAGTTTCATGTCCATTAAGGTTTCGCCGTCGATAACGGCGAGTTTTGTTTTTCCGTCAGCCATACTGAAATCTCCTTGTAAAAAAGTAAGAGCAAAAGCAGCGGCGGCGGAACCGATGCTTTCGCTCTCCTATCTATCTAATGGCTGAAAACAGAAAAATCACATAAAATGCTGTGATTGCAAAAATTCGTTTCTGAATTTTTTGTAATTTCCGATGACAGCGAAATTATTTTATGATATACTGATTACGGAAACGAGGTGGCGCGCATGAATCTGATTGAAACAAAACCTGTGGGCGAAACACATTTGAGCCATTTTGCCGTTGATTTCGGCGACGCTGATATTCGGCTTAACGGAAAGCAATATCCCACCGGCAAGGTCACGCATGATATTCTTTGCCTTTCTCCCGAATGGGTAAAAGCACTTTTTTACAAGGGTGATGCCTTATATGCGCTTTGCTGCCGCTGGACCGACGAGGGATATTCCACGGAGTTGTTTTCCGAAATAAAAAACAGCCTTTTTGACATCTTGGACTATATCAAAGCTGTTCCGCCGTTTTGCTATTTTGACATAGACGGAGAGTATACGGCGCTGAACAATTTTTTCTATCAAGATGCGTTGCAACACTACGAAGAGGATTTCCGAAAACACGGCACGTTCTTTTATGAGCAGCTGCCGTATGAAAATAAGCTGCGCGCCCACATGACGGCGTTTTCCTGGATCATTTCGTCTTATATCTATCTCACCGGAGACACACTCAATTTTTTAAGCGTGGCAAATATGTTCTTTGTCAACCTCACGGAAAACGATAAACGAACCAAATCGGAACTGGCGGAGTTTGCGCGGACAGTGTTCGGTGATCCCGAAATCACCGAACAAATAATGCAAAGCAGCCATACAGGCGCTTTCAACAATTTCACCCTGCACCCGACTGCAGAAGTCGCCCCCGTGATCATAGAAACCGAAAGCGGTAGCGTCCTCGGCAGACGCATGGTGTTTAACCGTATGCTCAATTTTTATGTTACCGATCTGTTCGAAGGACTCGCCGCCGGACATTATTCATGGCAATGCGGAATCTGCCACCGATTTTTCTTTATGGAAACTGCGCATAAGCAGTTGTATTGCAGCACCGTCAATCCGGAGTACGGCGTTCCCTGCGCCTATGTTGCAAAAAACAAGCTGAATATGCCGAAGCAAAAGAAAAAGGACGGTTTCGGCTATGCGATTTGGAAAAAGAGATACGATTCTCTGCGTAACGAAAAGCACAAAACCAATAAAAACCTGTCGTCCGCCAAATACGATATAGATGTGTGTGATAAGGCAATCGAGCTTGCCAAACGGCATTATGAAGAGGCACAGATCGATTTTGATTATGCGCAAAATCGGTATGAGCAGGATATGGTTCTGCTGAATCTGATTGCCGAGGCAAAAGCGGCACTGGGCAAAAAATAAATTCATTTTTCTTTGGGAAGGGGGTGCGCGTATGAACGCCGAATACAAAAAGGCTGCCGAAAAACTGCTTTGCGGCATTACGGATAAGCGGTTGCACGAGCCGGAAATATGGAATGATATTCTTTCTTCTGCCCGTTCGGGTAATTTGCGGCTTTGGGAAATCAACGATGAAATTCTGCGTATCAAATATTTCTGCAAAGAAAAAATCGAACGCGCATCTGCCTTTACCGAAAGCGATAAAAGCGGCGTGCGGTTCGATGATCTGAATGCATATTTTGTTGAGGCAATCAAGAGCCAAGATAAAGGATATTTTGAAGCATTCATCCGCGCGTATGAGCCGGTACTGCAAAGCCGTGCCGAACGGTTCGTTGCACATTATAATCTGTCTGCGGATGACACCGAGGACATCAAGCAAATCTTTTTGGAAACATTGTGGTTTGCTTTTCTCGGCTATGATGCCGCCGATCCCATTCCGCTTTTGCAGTATGTGAAAAAGGCGGCGGTCATGCGGCAGTTAGATTATATCCGCACAACGAAAAACGCCTGCACCGTGCCGACGCAAAACGGGTATGCCGAGCTGCGTAAGGTTATGCGCATTTATAACAGCGCTCCCGAGCTTTCCGCCGATGCGCGTATTGCGCTTGCCGTAAAGGAAACCGGATTTTCCGAAGAAAAAGTTACCGAGCTTGTCGCTGTCGGCAAGGCTTGCGAATATCCCGTCGGCATTGTCCCGGCAGAAGAAAACAAAAACGCGGCGGACGGCACCGTTGCGGACGAGCTGATTGAAGATCCGTCCGTATCTCTGTTCGAGGAAGTGCTGCGAAGTATTTACCGTGACAATTTCCGCGATGCCGCCGATAAAATCACACCTAAGGATAAACAAATTTTATCTCTATCTCTCGGCGTATGTTTTGATTGCTTCGGCGTTTTCAAGCCCAACACCTATGCGGAGATTGCATTAAAACAAGGCGCATCGGGCGAAAAAAGCATTGAGAAAAAACGCAAGGCGGCAATCGAAAAGTTTGCCAAAGAACTGTGCGATATGGGCTTTTGCGACGGCGTTTTCTTAAAGCAAACGGATATAACGGTTATAAAAGAAAAAGACAAGAAAACAGTGCAGTCAGCCAGATACGCTTATACGCCTTACGGTGACGGAAAAGCCGGTGAGATTCTGTATACCGCTGCCGGGAAATATCGCTTTCAGATCATCCGCCTTGCGGAATTTGATGTGACCGGCGCTTACGCAGAACAGGCTGCAAAAATCATCGACAACATGAACGGGAATTTTATCAAAGAACGGTTCTACGCTATCCCGCTCGAAAACCTGCCTCGCGTCAATAACCATAACGCAAAACCAAGAATGCCGTTCTATCACCCGGCACACAGGTAAATAGAATAGTTTCAAAGCCTTCTCTCGATTTTTTCGAAAGAAGGCTTTTTTTCTGCCGTGCGATTTATGACTTTTTCTTGTAAACCCCGAATAAACCCCTGTTAAACCTTGCGATATTCCAAAAAATGCGGTATAATATATTTTATAGTATTGTATTTTCGTGAAAACGGAGGGTTCCGCTATGGATAACAACCTTGAACGATGGTATTCGATGAAAGAAATTATGGAATATTTGGGCGTCAGCCGTGATACCGTTCTTGACTGGATCGAGCGCAGAGAAATGCCCGCCGCTAAAATCGGCAGGCTGTGGAAATTCAAAATCAGCGAAGTGGACGCCTGGATGAAATCCGGCGTTGCGGCGGATAAGTAATGCGGTGAGAAAATGGGATTTATAAATTCTTATAAACGACTTGAAAAGTTGTGCAATGAAATTTATGACAGCAACCATGGCGTTTCAGCTTATATTGACGATATGGCAAGACTGACATCTGCCTCGTTCTATGTTTTTAATTGGAATGACGACCTGAAACAATTAAAGCACTATCGGTGGATTCGAAATAAAATTGCTCATGAGCCAAATTGCACAGAGGAGAATATGTGCGAATACGGCGATGCGCAGTGGATTGACGACTTTTACGATAGAATTATGAATCAGAGCGACCCGCTTGCTATGTACCGAAAGGCGACAAAACCTCAACCTGTCGCAAAACCAAAACAGCACAGTCAATCTTCACAGTTACAGTATACATATCTTGTACAGCCGGTTTCCTCAAAAAAGAAAGGACGGAAAGCCGCCGGATGGATTGTGTTATTGATTATTGCAGCGTTTGTCGGACTGTTTTTTGTGCTTAAATATCTTGTAAATTAATTCGGAGGTGCACTATGGCACTTGAAAATAAATTGGGGCTGACAAGCTCTACCGACCTTGCTCGTGCGGAAGAGCGCATCAGCAAGAAAAAGGCACTTGAACTTTTTGAAAACGGGTTGCTTGATAAATTGGAAGCGGGAAAATTCTCTGCGCTGAAAGCAATTCATAAGTATCTCTTTGATGAAATCTTCGATTTTGCCGGAGAACTCAGAACCGTAAACATTTCCAAGGGCAACTTCCGGTTTGCTCCGCTGATGTACTTGCAGGCGGCACTTGCCAACATTGATAAAATGGCGCAGTCCACTTTTGATGAAATCGTCGAGAAGTATGTGGAAATGAATATTGCCCACCCTTTCAGAGAAGGAAACGGGCGCAGCGCCCGCATTTGGCTCGACCTCATTTTCAAAACCGAGCTTCACAAAGTCGTTGATTGGAGCAAGATTGATAAAGAAGATTATCTTCTTGCCATGGAGCGCAGCCCGATAAAAGATATTGAAATTAAACATCTTTTGAAAAACGCACTCACCGATGAGGTGGATAGCCGTGAGGTCTATATGAAGGGCATCGACCACAGCTATTATTACGAGGGTTACACGACCTTCAAAACGGAAGATTTATGATTTGCGCATTGATTTTTGTGGATGAAAGCACATTCCAAAGTATCAATCGAAGTTTCAAAGTATCAATTTGATACTTTGGACTTGTACTTTAGAAGAACTCACAGTTTCGGTATAAAAGGCAAAATTAAAAAATACCCACCGGTTAGTATGGTCATATTCCGTATGGAATCGCCACATTCGGTGGGTATCTTTATGCTTATTTAAGCCCGTATTTTCAGAGGTTGCGTATATAACCAGTATCTATGTCTTACAATTACTTCTACCGTCATACAGACAAATTTCGAGCTACTGATATTCTCTGCTATTCCTGAAACCATTAGTTATATCATACCTGTACCCATACTAATATTATTCTTTAGCCGTTCCTATTTGTAATAGGAATATTGTATTTATTCGATATTACAAATGCATCGCTTTTACAGGAAAGCGGCTTCATTTCCGTTAAAACTTTATGCTGAGTTTCAGGAGTCCAATAAATCTTTAAGTTTTTGCATGCACGGGTAATCGCCGTATAAAAAATATTGTGAGTAATTTGTTCTTCAATTTCATTCGTAACAACAACCTTAACAGAGTTGTATTCCAAACCTTGCGCCTTATGTATGGATATAGCATAAGCCACCTGGAACGGAACAACCTCTCTGCTGTTTTTCTCTCTGCCGTCATCGTCAATATAATGATCAACAGTAAAACGAATTAAGGAGTGCCCAGGAACATCACATTCCAAGAGATCAAAACCTGCTGCCATTGCTGCAAACTCTGTAAGTGCCATATCTACTTCTATATCAAACTGTATAGCTGCAGTCTCTTTTTTTATGTGACGAATCCAACCTTTAAGGTTATTATATAGCGTTGGATAAAACCGATTGTTCTCGCTAAAAATCACGGGATCTCCAACTTTGTATATCCAAGAATCCCAATATACAGCAGGGCTTTGATTATCATTTTGAAGGAAACGATTTATGTTGTTTATTCCGTAAAGGCCATCGTAATTCAAGCACAAAATAATTTCATCAGAGTCTTCGCGTACAAATATGCTGTCGTCTAATTCAGAAGCATAATGCTGTATGGCAATATATTCTTCTGTTCGCTCATCTAATGACCGAACTTTATTCCATAGCTCAACCATGCTACTGTGTTTGCTTCGGTATGGGGTATTCAGCTCATATACTATATTCGAAGGTAGAAAATACCGCGCCAAGCTGAACCAGTTACCAAACTTTATAGAGCGTATCTGATATACATCTCCCACTAAAACAAGCAATCGGCAGTTAAGCTTTTTCAGGAGCTCTTTCATTGCTGCATTATCCACGGTACTGCACTCATCGATAAAAACGATATCATAGTTATTTCCATTAACTAATGGGCTGCAACTTGCAATAGTACTGAATTCGCTGTTGCTTACTTTTATTTGGCGTCTAAGATTTTCCTTTGCCGGATTTGTGTTTGCCAGAAACAATTTGCTTGAATCCGCAAAATAGGAAGACAAATGCTTTATCAGCGTCGTTTTGCCTGTTCCAGCTGCTCCATAAATTAGGGCAAGATCGTATTTACTGAACATATCAAGAAGAATGGACTCCTTTTCTTCACAGTCCACTGTCGGTGTTTCCTGCAACCATGTTCCCATAGCATTTCGATAACCGGTCAAACCGTTGCCGACTCGCGAAATAAGGTCATTGATTATGGTTACGGTATCTGCCTCATACCCTTTAATATATACATTGTCTTTTTCTATCACTAAGCTCCGCACAGGAACATGTTTTGAAATCAATAATGTGTTGAATTTATTGGCAAGCTCTTGTACATTTCCTATATACTCGACATCCTTAATGGGGGTGAATAATTTAACATTCTGCTCTGTATTAATGCGGATTTTACGGGACAATATTTCATGTTCTCTACCTTTACTGCTAATACATGAGAAAACATCAAACAGAGATGGATTGTGATATACCAACGATGCATCAAATGGCATTTTGTCAAAGGGGATGCATTCATTCCACAGACTAAGATAGGAAATCCAGTTGTTCGGGCGATCAGCTATTTGATACCTCATTATGCGGTGACGCATTTTTAGTAATATATACCGAAGAATATTACTTCCCGCTGCATTCGATTTTATCAACTGTCTGCATCTATCCAAAGAGTTAAACAAATTATTTGATTTGCTCAAATTCTGAATTTTTGTTTTTACAGCACCGTAGTATTCATCACTCATAGTTACCAATTCGGTTAAACTCATTCCGGACACCGTAAGGTACTCCATCATAGAGTTATATTCAATAGTGCCCGCGTTCACCTTCGGCATATTGAGAATTCGTGAAAAATCATCAAATTCAACAGGACGGATTGCCACTTTATAATTATCTATCACTCTGATAGGCATATGCCGTTTTAAAATTCCTATCTCCGTGTCTATAAAGTTCAGCTTAATCGCATAATATATCGGTATTTCATTTTTTGAAAACACAGTAAACCTGTTAAACTTACTTGAATAGTCATCTGCAGGAATAACTGTAATTTCGTAATAAATCTTTCCGCCAGAGAAAAACGGTTTGCTTTTCTGCACATAAAATCGGTCAGAAGGTGTGCGATCAGAATACCTCATATGCTCCAACTGGTATGCTATTTTTTCATAATACTCATTCAATGATTCATCCTGATCCAACGGATAATCTTCAAGATTTTGTAAAATATCTAAACCAAAAGTGTTCTTTACATACTCACGGATGCGTAACAACCACTCATAGTATTTCAGCATCAACCGAGTTGCACCATCTTCATCGGGAATAAAGTGTGAAACGGCTGCCTGCAGAAAATAGTGAAACCGATTTAAAAACTTCAATTCTCCGCGCGAAGCCACATATGCAACGGAACGTTCAATATCATCATATTTGTTGAGCGTGATCGTTGCTTTTTCACTAAAAATCCGTTGATCAACAGCTTCTACCAAGTGACGTAAATTGCTAAGTATATTTTGCGATTTAAAGCCCCGATCACCGTCCGTAATGCTGGCAATATTTTTACAAATGTTTTCGCTAACAATAAGTATATTACGATCAAACTCGTTCATGGGCTCACCTCATTCTTGTATTGTTTTATAGATGATAATCTGTTATCTTCAATAATATCCATCCACAAAGACATCCTTTTCAATATTCATTATTAGATTTACAATTTCATCTGCAAGATGCCTTCGTTTCATTCTACAATGAGAACAAATCGCCTATCGTTTAATTATTCTCCTCAAAATTTTCGACCTGCTCCATAACTTTCTGAAATACTTCAGGGCTATACTGCGGAGGATAACCATTTTTGATAAGGCAAACCTTAATGTCAAATTTCAGCTGGTCGCGGACAATTTAATTATTAAGCCAATCGGCAAATGAAGATTTGGTGTCAATAATTTCTTTGATTTTTCTTGCCAAAGATTTGCACTTATCATTTACGGAAATACCGCCGACAATTTTATCTTCACCGTACTCAAAGTTATACTGATTTCTTAATGACATCAAGATATCATAAAATGCCTTTTCTTCAAAAGTCAATCCGATTTTGCGGAAGCTTTCACGGCTTTCATTCATCTCCCGCAATATCTTCAATGCCTGCTCGGTTGCAGATTTAATAATATCTTCGGACGCCTGCTCCTGCGTTTCGCCCGCTTCTTCACCGGTTAAATGCTTGCGGCGCTCGTGATATTCCTCAATCGTTTTTTCGAGCATTTCCTGAAACTTCTTTGCTTCCACCTGATTCGTTTTGCGGTATTCTGTAATTTGCTTTCTAAGTACCTTGATAAGCAATTCCAACTTAGATGCCGGCAATTTAACATCGGACAGTTTTTCAAAGTATTCAGGGCTGAAAATATCTTCTTGTTCGCCTTCGCTAAGCACACTTTCAACTTTGTTATACTGAAGAGCCTCTTCGACCATTTTGGATACATGGCGGTTCATTGTTTCTGTATCTACTTCGGTTGTGCCGCTCATTTTGCGAACAAATCCGGCGATTGCCATATAACATTGCGCGAGAGCGGATTCTTCGTCTCCGAGTTCTCCGGACGGCTGGCAAACATCAAAAGCCATCCGCATCCTTTTTACCGTCTTCAAAAAATATGTTTTGAACGATACTGTTTTGACAGATTTTCCGCTGTTGCTTTCGCTCTGCAACTCCTGCGTAGAGGCAAAGACGTATTCAGCCGCTTTCGCAAGAAGCTTGTACCGCTCAAACGGATCACCGCCGGGATTCAAAAACGGCTTTAAATCATATCCGGAAAACAGATTGTTAAGAACAGATAGCTCCTCCCTAAATACTGTAGTAGCCTGTTCGATGTCATCTGTTGTAGGCGCAACCGATGTGTTGCCGCCGTATATCTTCATTGCCTCACGCATGTTGTTGCGGATACCAATATAATCGACGATCATTCCGTACTCTTTTCCGGGATATTTTCTGTTTACGCGGCTTATCGTCTGAATCAGCAGATGCTTTTTCAGTGGTTTGTCATTGTACATATATGTGAGCGACGGCACATCAAAACCGGTTATCCACATATCGACTACAATGACAATGTGGAAATTTGATTTATCCTGTTTAAATGCGGCATCCAAAGCCTCGGAGCGCTTATCGTTTTTCACGCCGCCGAGGTAATTGTACATATCTGCTTTGTCATTACTGCCGACACTGGCGACCATAGCCATAAAAGGCATCGGCGTTAATTCTTTCAACTCCTCATCGGTTGCCGTAAATCCGTCAGCAACCTTTTTTTCTACAAACCATTCCGGATACTTGTCCTGAAATTTTTTGAGAAGTTCATAAGCGATTGTTCTGCTTGAGCAAACAATCATTGCTTTCTGCACTCTGTCGGGGTCTTTGGCGCAGGAGGATACATAATGATCGTGAATATCTGCAGCAAGGCGCTCCAAGCGGGACGGCTCACCGAGGATAACTTCCATAGAGCTCATAGCCTTTTTGCTTGCCTCAATATCTTCCTCGGTTGCACCGTCATCAGCGCATGTTTTATAATATGTTTCTATCTGTTTGATTTTTTCGGCATCAAAAAGCACCTTAGCAATTCTCGGATGATATTTAATAGAAACCGTCAGTCCGTCGGCTACCGCCTGATCCATTGTGTAGCGGTCGATTTCATCACCGAATGTCTGATATGTTTCGGCAATGGGAGTGCCTGTAAACCCGACAAAGGTTGCATTCGGGAACGCCTCTTTCAACACCTTTGCATAGGGCTTTGAAACCATGGCTTTCATATTCTCGTCGGCATCTTTACTGAACTGAATTTTTTTAGAATGTTCGAGCTGTGTTCTGTGAGCTTCGTCTGAAAAGCAAATAATATTCGCCCGTTCGTTGAGAAGTCCGATTTTGTCGTCCTCGCGATCGCAGAATTTTTGAATGGTGCATATATAGAAGCCACCGCTTTTACGGGAGCTTAACTCCTCCCGCAAAACCTTGCGATTGGGAACAACGCTTACTTCACCAAGGTTCAAAAACTCTTTGCTTTTCGTAAATAGCTTTGCACCTTGCTTTTGGAGCTCATCTCGGTCAACGATCATTATGATCGTCGGAGAACCAAGCTCGGGACAGCGCATTGAAAGCTGACGGGCAAGGAAAGCCATGGTATAAGTCTTGCCGCAGCCTGTTGCACCGAAATATGTACCGCCCTTTCCGCTTTTTTCTTCAACGGATTTTACAATGCTCTGTTTAAGAAGTCTTGCGGCAAAAAACTGAGGATAACGGCATACGATTTCGCGCTCGTCACTGTCATAAATGCTGTCCTGAAAATAGATGTAGTCGCGAAATATTTCAAGAAACCGTTCTGACGCATAGACACCCTTTATCATATTTTCGGTTTCTTCAAAAGGCAATGTTGAAACCGCGTCTCCGTCATTCACCCTTCGCCAAGCATAGAAATGCTCATAGGGAGTACGAACTGTACCGAGCCGGGTTTTCACGCCGTCCGAAATACATGCCAAAGGGCAATAGTGGAGCAAATGAGGAATATCACGCCAATAACGAATATTAATCTGCTCCCACGCGTCATAAATTGTGGCATTGGCATCAGCCGGGTTCTTGAGCTCTATTACGCAAAGCGGTAACCCGTTGATAAACAGAAGTACATCAGGTCTGCGGGTTTCTTTTTGACCGTTATTGATATATTCTACAGCAAACTGATTCACGCAGCGGAAAATGTTATTGTCCGGGGTTTCAAAGTCGATCAGTGATATTATTCTCGGGATGCCGTTCTGTGGAGTGAATTGTATACCGCTGACCATCCAACCATAGACCTTATGCAGCGTTGCAAAGTCACTTTCCGCACCGACAAGACGGACAGAATCCATAATCTGATGGATTTCATCAGCAGTAAGATCCGTGTTGGTTTTGCTCAAAAATTGTTCCATATCATCGGCATATAAAACCGAGATTTTTGAATCGCGCGGAATACTGTTGCCGTGCAGATAATGCCATCCCTCATCCTCTAAAAATGATAGAAAAGCATATTCATATTCAGATTCACAGTAACGGCCATTATATTCTTGTAATTTTGCCATTGTTTTGTCTCCACTCAAAAGTTTTTTCCTTAATTATCTGATTTAGAAGTCTCTTTGCTATGAACGTAATCCCTAAAAGCCTCCAAATACCCAATAAGCAATTCTTTCTTTTCATCATCTGTGTACTTTTCGGGATCTAAACTCATTACCCCTTCTTTTAACGCATCAATGATAGCTTGTGCAAACAATGCTGCTTGTGCTTTATCAACATCTTCTTTTGTTACATTATTATCCTTCAGCATTTCCGCCTTATCTTTTTTTAATGGCATTAAAATATCCGTAAACAGACATAAAATTGAATTTGTTGTAAGAAAAAATGAAAAAAGCAAAATATTTTGTGTGATAATACCATCTGGTTTCGCACTAACATATATTGCCGATGTAGATATTACGAGCAAGAACAAATTTATAGTCAGCAGAATCGCTGTGGTAAATGTTGTTTCAACTTCTTGAAAATAAGTTTTCTTTTTTAAAACTAACGTGTATTGTTGAAACAAATTCAGCGAATCGGATTGCTTTGGCTCCTTGTTTTTTAAAAATTCTACCATAATAACATTCCAAACCAGAAAAACAGTCAACGATAGTCCAAAAATTGTCCATTGTAACGACAACACATCATATACTATATCGGTAGACCAAAAAGTTTGTTTTTTTATCGATGCAAGTGCGAGAACAACAAGAACATAACTTAGTAACAATTTCGGATAATTCTTCCCAAGCCAAAACGATAATTTTGTTTCTCCAATTTGTTTTGTACTATAAACTATTAGCGTAGCCCCTACGATGGAAATGATTATACTAATTATTAGACCACGCCAAAACCATATCATGTCTGATAAGTCAATAAAATTATTGATACATTTCAATATAAATCCTACAAAAATAGATGTTAAAAGCATTAGGACAAAAAACGCTAAAACAAATAAGCAAAACATTTTTCTTTTCTTCATTATTTTCCATCCTTCAGTTTTATAATAAGGTTTTACAATAATTTATTAGAATCAACAGTATATCCCATAGATTTTAGCTCTTTAAGCAAATCGATTTCCCATTTTGCCGTATCAGTATAAACAACACCTGACAAGTCAGAGGGCATTTCAATTCCTTTATCTGCCAAAAGCACAACATGATCTCTGCCGAGCTTGCCCATAAAATAGCCGGTTTCCAAAACTACATTCTGTCTTGCACGAACATTATCTGTAGTATCATTTTTTGCTCTACCAAAATCGTCAGCAGTAAATAAACATATTGCTCCGCCAACATCACTATAATCTTCAAATTTTTCAATAATTGTGCGACCTTTGCTTGCTTGCTCGGATAAGATAATAGCATCAACATCCTGTTTTTCGATAATTCTTGCAACGGCTTGTTTCAGCTCTCCGTCATTACCATGAACGATAAAAACTCTCTCATATTTACTGACGGGAATTTGTTCTACAACATTTACTGGCACATCATCATCCAACTCGTCTAAGTAGTTTTGAAATACCAATTTTGTAGAAACTAAACCAGATTTACAAGCTTTAATAAATGTTGAATCCGGTGTATTGGTTGACCATATATGCAAAGAAAAATCGGTATCATTAAAGTGCTCATATTCAATGCTATCTTTACCGTATTTTTTTACTAAAAAGCGTTCAGCTTTATTTTTCCATGCTATAAAAGCAGGAGTATCCGAAGTTACATGATGATTAATCAAATCATCAATCTCATCAATTATTACTTTTAGCTTTTCGTAATCTGTCATTATGCTTTTCCTTCCTCCAACGATCCTTTAATTAAAATCGGGCATATATCTTTGATTTGTGTTTTTAGCCGCTCGTTAATCCTTTTTCGTGTGTTATACACCGTATACATCTCTGCGATTGATTTTTGAATTGTTATATCAGGAATCGGAATTTTAACATCACACATATTATTCCAATCGAATGTTTCTCGTGCTGACCCCCATGAGTGGAATCGTGCATATCTGTCAAATCCAGCTCTTGAAAAAAACAGCATTAAATATTGGGGCAACAATTCCTCCATGTCCTTGCTTTTGAACACCACATATGAAGAAGAGCAGATATAAGTTTTATTGGAATCGTTTAGCGCAATAGAAATTTTCCCTCCATTTCGAGATGTCACAGTCACATACGAAAATTCATTAGGTTGAATTAAAAGATATGGGCTAAGATTTATGCCCTCCATATCAGCTTTTGTTTCAATAAGTTTTTTTTCGATAGAGATACCCCTAACATCATTGATACCATACTGCAAGTCCATGTTTGTAGTATCTGTCGGCTCTATATACTTTCCAATCCTCTCACACGGCATTCTTCTCCGTAAATCTTCGATATACGCGTCGCAAGTGAGTTTCAAATCATCCAAGCCGCGCTCGTAGGCTTGCTGATTGGCGACCATAGCGTTATAGATATCAACATATTTCTGTTGTGTCGGCAGGTCGGGAAGCTCAATATCAATATCACAAAGAGTATCCCAATCAAAAGTTTCTCTTGCCGAACCCCAAGAATTGAATCTTGTGTAGCGGTCAAATTCAGGACGATTAAAATACATAAATAAGTAATCAGAATTCAGCAAATCGGTCTTTGATACACTAAAGACCATATATGAAGATGAAACAATATAGGTATCATTTGTAGTATTATGCGCCAATGTTATTTTTTCGCCATTTCTTGATGTCACTGTCACATAAGCGAAAAAATCAGGTTTAACAAGGATATATGGCAAAAGCGAAACCCCTTGCATATCAGCCTTTGTTTCAATGAATTTTTTCTGAATTGATATGCCTTTAACATCTTTGATATTGTATGAATCGTTGGTGTTTCGCCCATCTTCAAGTTGGATTAGCTCGCCCAACTTATACTTACTCAATGCCATAGCCGATCCCCCTGAAGGCGTCTTCAAGCATCTTTTGAGACTGCTTTTCCTGTTCTAATATTTCGTGCATTTCCTTTTGAATACGGGTCATCTCGGCATTGTAATCAATATCCAGATCATGATCAATAAATTCAATATATTTGCTGGGTACAAGACTCCATCCGTTCTTTTCGATTTCGTCTATACCGACACTGCGATAAAGTTCCGGCACGGCATAATCTGTGCCGTTTGTACCTTCATTTTGCCATGTGTGATAAATATCGGCGGCTCTTTGAATCTGCTTGCTGTCAAGCAGAACTTTCTTTTTGTTTTCGCCCTTTACGGGGTTTTCTGTCCATGTGCGCAAATCCATAAACAGTATTTCATGCTCACGGTTACGCAGATTTCTGCCGTGATAGCTTCCGCCTTTTTTGTTTTGATTCAAAATCCAGAGAGTTACGCTTATATCGGTTGTTATAAACAGCTCACGCGGAAGAATAACAATTGCCTCTACTTTATCATTTTGGATCAGCCTTTTTGCGGATTTCAAGAGTATCGCTGTCGCCCAAAGCGCCGTTTGCAAGCAAAAATCCGGCGACTCCGTCCGCAGCTTTCAGGTGAGAAAGTATGTGCAAAATCCAAGCATAGTTGGCGTTGCTTTCCGGGGGAGTTACATAATCTGCCCAGCGAGAATCATTTTTCAAATTCTCGTCATACCAACCTTTAAGGTTGAACGGCGGGTTCGCCATAATGTAATTGAAGTAGAGACCTTTATGTAAATCGTGCGTGAATGTGGAGTCCGCCTCACCGCCGAGGTGATGGCTGATTCCGCGCAAAGCAAGATTCATTTTTGCAAGACGATAGGTTGCAGGCTCTTTTTCCTGACCGTAAACATTGATTCGGCTGATATCGCCGAGTTTTGCTTTTACAAGGTCAGCACTCTGAATAAACATACCTCCCGAACCGCAGCAAGGGTCATACAATGTTCCGTCAAACGGTTCAATCATGGTTGCGATAAGCTGAACTATGTCATGCGGTGTATAAAATTCGCCTTCTTCTTTGGTAGCGTTAACCGCGAATTCTTTAAGGAAGTATTCATAAACACGGCCGATAAGGTCTTTTTCTTCGCCAAACGCTTTATGGCTGATTTTATTTACTTCATCGACAATCTTTTTTATATCATTCGCCGCCAAATTACGGGTGGTAAATGTACCCTCAACAAAGCAGCCGCGAAGCTGATTGCTGCTTGTGGCAATGCTGTGCAGCGCTGTATCAAGAGCAACATTCAACTGCGGCACCGGTGTGTTTATAATGGTTGACCAACGTGCTTCAATCGGCAGATTGTATGTGCCGTCCGTAAAGGTAGCATCGTCAAAGAATGCTGCGAAAATCTCTTCGTCGTCGGGATCAAGCCCCTGCGCAATTAAATCCTTACGCAGTTTTGCTACGCCATCTTCAAATTTTTCTCCGATAAAGCGTAAAAATACGAGAGTCAGCATCATATCGCGCTTTTCAAAGAACGATCCTGAATTTCTTGCTGCGCGCAATATATCACGACACTTGAAAAGTATCGAATCTATATTTATCTTTTCTTCTGCTTTTTTCTTAGCCATTGGGGATTCCTCTTTCTAACACATTTCAAAAGTTTATTTTTTAACTAATTGCTGAATTATCATATCACCCTAATCGGGACGATGAGATTATCTCTGTCAAAGGCAGAGAGGCGGTCGCTCATACAGAGCACGGCGGATGTGCCGAGCACCAAGGACGATTTACCGATAACACTTTATTTAAAACTGCAAATTTTTATTGCCCCAATCGGCGTTAAAAAACATAATGTAGTAGATTGGTATATAAGTTATTTTGCCGTTGTGTGTGACATTTCTTTCGTTAGATACAACGAATGCTTTTTTGATATGATAATCTTCGTTTTGAACAAATGTGTTCAATGCGCTATGCACGGTATAGTCCTTACCGGACTTAACTTCAATTGGCACGGCAGAAAGGCTATCATAATCATCAATAAGATAATCAACCTCACCCTTGCTTCGATTGTCATAATAAAAGAGTTTATGACCGTGAGCGATTAATTCGCTGGCAACAACTGTTTCATAAACAGATCCCAGATTGATACTTCTCTCATCATTCAGCACAGCTCTGATGTTATTTCCGTAAAGAATACCTGTAAGAATACCGACATCATTCAGATAAAGTTTAAGCAGATTCTTTCCGGTAGATTCGATCAGTGGAAATGTAGGATTAGAAATCGCCTGAACATTCAGTGCGATACCTGCGCTTATTAGATAATCGAATTCATCGGCATAATTATTGAATGTCTTGCCCCTCTTGTTCTCAATGCTTTGTACAACAATTCTTTTTTTCTTATTTTCCATATTAGAGGGGATAAGGTCATAAATTCTGCGAATCTTCAATTTCATTTCATCATCGTATTTTGAAGCATCTGCAGCATAGTAATCGTGAATTTCATCCTGTATATCGCGGACTGTCTGAATATTTTTTGTTTCAAGATAGGCGTTAACCGCATCGGGTAAACCACCTACAAGCAAGAATTTGCGGAATAAATCCATCATCTTATTGTGCATGGACTCATCTAATGCTTCAAACCGCTCAAACTTTTTGCGCATTGAGGAAATTGCAAGTTCGTTCATTCCGTTAGCATAAAGAAATTCCTCAAAATCCAGCGGAAACATTCTGACCTTTCGTATGCTCCCCATCGGAATCGAGGTGGTTTGCGACAGCGTAACACCTAAAAGCGATCCGCTTGCAATATAAGTGAACTTATTATCCTGCGACAAAAATTTGAGCAGAGTGAGTAAATGAGGATAAGCCTGAATTTCATCAATAAAAATCAGTGTATTTTCTTTATTCTTCATTTTATTTCCTGCAAGCATACTGACTTGCAGATAAAAATCTTCAACGGTTTTAGTATTTTCAAAAAGGCGGTCGCCCAAAGAATCAGCAATCATATTGATTTCTATATAGTTTTCAAAAAGTTTTTTGCCTACATGATTAATGATGTAGGTTTTGCCGATCTGACGTGCGCCGTCAATTAAAAGAATCTTTTTAGAATCAGATTTTAAATGCTCTTCAATGAGAGATTCTATCTTACGGTATAGCATAAAAATTCCTCCGTTAAAACTTTTCAAATGTATTATAGCACAATAACAATGACATTTCAATACAAACTTGCGATAATTTTTATGACATTTCAAAGTAAAGAGATGGAACCCCCAGCTAAAATGAATAAATCTTCTATTTTAGTCGAGGATATGTGTTATCAGTGTTTAAAATGAATTTTCACTTTCAAGAGCGAAAAAGTGAAAACTCTGTGAAAATTCACTTTTTGAAACGAATTAACCTACACGATTTTGGGTGTTGTTCGGCATAACCGGGGCTTTTCACGCACTGCCAAAAGCGTGATTTTGGGACGAAAAATCGCTCGGTTCTATAAAAAATTCTAATAGGCTTTCCCAGAAATCCGTTAGAACTCGGCGAAATCGGAGGAGACTTTCGGACTCGGATTTTCACTGCGTTTTCGATGCAAAGAGGTGCGGGAAGCGTTGAAAATACGGCATTTTCGGGGTTCTCTTACCTGCTTTTATCTTCCGTTAAATTCTGCCAAGTTCGGTTTTCACCACTTGACTCGAAATCAGTTGACGGGTCAAACCGTCCGGGGGTTCGAATCCCTAACTCTCCGCCAAAAACCCAGTCATATCAAGGCTTTTGCCC
>OIWU01000521.1_pt1 | contig 46685 bp, 68 predicted proteins | sample 1587711 | NCBI WGS metagenome assembly OIWU01 (sample SAMEA3888909, study PRJEB22519) | human gut metagenome | biome: human gut; feature: human-associated habitat; material: faeces | place: Denmark | collected 2010 | reverse complement strand
CCAGGTCTAAGTCGATCTCTATCGTGTCATCTGGTTTTTGTTGGGACAAAAGAACTACCGTCTCCACATGCACCGTGTGTGGGTGATATACTTTGCATGGTACAATTCTACTTAATGTTTATTATTATAAATAAGTAAAAAACTCTTGTCAATTCGATACTTTGTTTAAAATTGCAACTTTGGAGTATACCGAACAAATATTCAAAGAATATGCAATGTTGACAAAAGGTAGGCAATTTTTATTTTGCCTACCTTTTGTTACATCTGTTGCACTGGTGCAACTTTTATTTTCCGATACCTGCCGTAATCAATTCAGCGACCTTTGCCTTGTGTTTTTCTGCGTACTTCCATTCTTTTGGATTAGTGCAAAAGAATGGTTCTAGGATAATAGCAGGAGCTTTTGTTTGATTTAACATATAAAGATTATCACTCTTTTTTGTTCCTCTATCTCTAAATACCTTCGCAAGTTGTTTCTGCACCTTGTCGGCATACTTCTTTCCCTTTGCACTCTTATATAAAACCTCACACCCTTCTGCTTTTTTTGTATTAGCCGCATTTAGGTGTAATTCCATAACCAAATCGTAACATGTGGCACGTTCAATCGCAAGCTTATAACTCCTTTCCTGCTGCCACTTTTCAAACGTTTTTTCCGGACACACAACACGATCCACCTCATGACCGTTTGCTTGCAAAGCTTTTTTTACATATGTAGACAAACTTTTGCAATACTCATATTCATTACCACCGCCATATTTTGTACCATCGGCACTCGTAATCGCTCCGCTTTTTAGTTTGCTGTGTCCTACTGTTAATAAAATTCTCATACTAATCATCCTCTCTTTCTGTTTTTTTCTGCAAAATATCAATCGCCTTATTAATAATTTCTGGAAGTGGAATACCCATAAGGCCAGCATTTTCCACAAGTGAAATCGTTTCGTTAGCAATGAAAGCAATAATCACTGTGTCCCTAATATAATTTGTACCGATAACTAAATCGAGCCGATACGCAACTAATACAAAAATTAGAGTCATACATTTTCTGCAAAGACCTTTCCATCCTGCCTTACTTTCAAGTGATCCTGTGTCTGTTTTAGGACTGTTCTTAAATACTGCGGCTACAATCAAGCCCGAAACATAATCAAGGACCATGAATATCAAAAGTGTTGCAATTCCCGCATCCCAGCCACCAAAAAAGGAAGCGATTACGCTTCCTATAAAACCAATTATTGTACATAATATTTCCTTCATTTTTCTATACCTCCTCGTATGTATCGCCAGTAATTTCTTTATACTGCTCTGCTGTAATCTTACCTGCTCTTACGAATGTTGCTACATTTTCTTTTGAGTAGATTCCTTTGTCGTAATATCTTTTTACAATTTTAAACATTTTCATTACCTCCTACCTGTGCTTGATTTAATAAAATTTCTGCCAATACTTCATCTTGTGACTGCTGATTTTCTAAAATAGTCGCTTGATTTAGTAATAGTTCTGCGTTTAATTGGTCCTGTTCTGATATGACTTCTTCTTCAATAACCGTTTCATTTTGAACTACACTTGTTACTTTTGCGGTAATGTGGTCTTTATCTTTGCCGTAGTATTCTCGTAAACGTTCAATACCGTTTTCATCTACAAATTTTTCTTCTTTTATTAGCATTTATACTCAACTCCTTTTTATTCATCATCTAGCGAATACACTATTCCATAATTTCCACACCTGTAAATTTCTAACTTCAATCCTTCTGTAAATTCGATCGGTTCACTATTGAACAACGCTAACATTTGATCCTGACCTGGTTTAGTTATTTCAGAAGGAGTTACTGCATTATTTTTATCTAATAATGTAAAACTTGTTCCGGCCGCGGCACCATTACATATAAGCGTTCTTAATGGCGTTGAATCTGTAGCACTTCCTCTCTGTGGCAGAAAATCTTTTGTATAAAATCCTACGCTTGCGTACATACCTGAATTAGCTGAACTATTATTTATTATTTTTTCCATTATTACTTCACTAGAATTACTGTTTGGATTTTTTGTAATTCTTATTCCGCAACGATTGCTTGCATGTACCTGGGCTCTGCATGCTGCAAAATATAGTTTTCCTTTTCCTTCTATATTTACTAATTCTCTATACTCGTTTGTACTACCTGATTCATAACCTTCCAAACCTTTATAAAAAATTTGCTTACTGTCTTGTTCTTCTAACAACTTCTTCAGTGCTTCTAGTCCATATCCACTATCTTCTAACAAGCTTTTTACTTTATCTAAAGTGGGCTTATCTGCAATTTGTATTGTTTGTTTCATGTTTAATCAACTCCTTCCTCTGTACCATCATCATAGGTTACGCATAGTATTCCGTTCGAAATGGAAAATTGTAAATCTGAAATCTTTTCTTTTAGATACACCGTATTTTCAAACAGCTCTCTGTTAATTTCATTGAACACGTCCGCGTGTGCTGGATCTGTAGTTTCTAATTCCTTCAAAGTATCAGAAAATTGGGGATTATCTGTCTTATATGTGCTTTTCATTCGAACCCCTCCTAAAATTAAAATACATCATCGACTTGAAACGTCATTTGAAAATCGCCATCTTTTTCTTTTGGACTAAATGTTTTGATTGCAACAAGGTCTCCCTCGGCATCATACAAGGCAATTTCACTTATTTTTTCTCCGACTAATTCGTCCTCTTCAAGAGTGCATTCATAGCGGCAAGTAACATCAGAAAGCATAGTGTATTTATCAATGGGCTTTCTAAGTAACTCCGAATTAAGTTCTGTCTGTTTTTCGTCTACTTCAATTGCATTTCCACTAACATCTGTTCCTCCGTTACCAAAGGCAAAACCTTCAATTCTCGGTAGTAGCGCTTCTCCTGCTCTAGCATAAAGCATCTTTCTTCTAGCATTTAATGTTATTATTACATCACTCATTATAAAACCTCCTTCTTTACTACAGCATTCAACGTTTTTTCTCCAGAAAGTAAAAAAGTACCATCAAAGTACCAGTCATTTTTCTTTTTAATCACTATTGCTTCTAGCTGTTCATTGTCTGAAATTTTACATGTAGTTCTCAATGTTATAGCTAGTACTTCTTTATTCTTTTCTTTTAGATGCAGCTTAAGACAAATTCTTTGGAAAAGGATTCTTTCTATTCCAGATATACTTATCTTTTCGTTGTGTATAATAGTATTTAAATAGTCGAGAACAATATTGACTGGAAGCATCTGTTCAAGCACTTCTCTTAATTCGTTCACTTTCCATTTATCTTCAAAATATGTACGCAATCGTAATGCATAATGTTTTGAATCGTCTTCAATTAAATATTCCCCCACCCCGCAAAGTATATCTAGTTTTCTTATTAAGATACGATATGAATACGGCAGACTGTTATTCCAACGAGCCAATGCCCGCATTTTTCTCACATCCAACTTATCCCCGTTTGATGCTGTAATGCCTAAAATATATTCATATTTCTCTATCCCATATTCATCGCAATCTTGTATAAAAGCATTATCTAATATCCTTCCGATTTCATAATCTAATGTGTCCGTTTCTTTCTGCTCTACTTTGGTTATTTGCTTTATTTCTGCAAAATTTTGCATGATTGGCGGTAAATAGTCAATCAGCTTTTTTCTATCCATTCGTTCAGCCAATAAGCTCACCCCTTACTGGAATACTATCACTACCCAATGTGACATTTTCCGCCTGATCATTCAAAAGCACAGCCTTCATATCCACAATTCCTTCTATTAAAAGCAGTTGTGCTTCCATCTGGCTTATTCTAACAATTAAATTAGTATTCGATGCCCATGTTTGCCTTAAATCAAGTAAGTAGTTATCAATAGTAGTTTCCATCGCATCCTTTAATTTATCAAAAGAATACCCAGTTTCGTATTCAACCGATGATAGTGTAATATTTATCGGTTCTTCTTTTACACCAACAACATTTACTACATGCCCAATCGGGGCAATCCCATCACCTTCACCTGCCGTATCTGTTGGGTCAATTTCTTCTTGAACTTTATTTATCAATGTCGATGAAGGCTTTCTAAATTCAGAGTTGATAATAACCAATTTCACAGTTCCACCAACAGTCAGCAATTTATTGATAGATGCGTTATAAATTGCGGATAACCAATCATAAACAGTTTCACCAAGTGTATCTTTTGACTGGTTTTCAAACCATACTTTGACTTCATCAGTTGGCATCATTTTTGCCGGATTGTATCCACCGGACCACGCTCTAATAGGCTTGCATCCTCCAATACCATCAATGTTGTTTACCTTTTCTGTATAATCCGTCTTATTTCCTCCGAAAGCTTCATTATTAAATGATGCAAAATATCTTTCTCGGAAAGTTTCCACATCCTCTTCATCCTCCCCTGGGATAAGAACTTCTTCTAATGTGGCACTTTCCATATTATTTAATTCATTTTCTGTTTCAATTGGAATTAACGTACCAAGTTGCTGATTTCCTATCACTCCAGCGGTTTCACATTGCACTTGATATGTTCCTGCATTCCCATCAATGATTGATGCGACCGTATAATTTAATTCATCAAGATTAAACCTGTCACCAATACTAATCTGCGTTTCGGCAGGCACAACCTTCATCATTAATGTTGCGTTTGTTTCTTCTTTTGGTAACAGTCCTCTTTCGGCCGCCCTTTTAGTTAGATAATAGTAAGATGCTGATTCGGCGAATACTTCATCTAAAACCATGTCTAGGTTTAAATAAAAATTCGAAAGTTCTAGTGCCACTGGTGCGATTGCATCATAAATAATACTGCCTTCCCTTTTATCCAACTTGTCATCAACATTTGAGAGCATTTTATCCATCAATGTATCAAAGTCGTATTCTTCAAACATTACACTTCAACCTCGCTTTCTATATCAATTTCATCACCATGGACGGTTACTGCCGTAAATGTGCAAAGTAAAACATGCCTGTCAATTTGCGTTATTTCAAAATCCTCAATCATTTCAATGCGATCATCAGCAGTTACTGCATCTGTAATTCTTTCTTTTAATTCTGACATTACATAAGGAATCTGTTTACCAATCAAATCGTTAAGTTCAATACCGTAATCCCACGAATATATCTCGTACTCATATCGTTCTGTATTAATCAATTTCAAAATAGCTTGTTCAATTGCACTTGTTTCATCAACCTTGCCAACAAATCTATCTTCTCTATTTTCCTCATCTGTAAATTTCATGGCATACGTTAAAGACGGTTCTGTTTCAATACTGAAATCCAATTCATCTTCTAACTCATCCTCATCATTTTCATAGTCATAATCTGCATTTGGAAGCATTAACTCACCATCCTGTCTATAACTACATACCTTTTTCCGCCGCTTTTTCTGAACAAAAGAACTTTTTCACCAACGCATAATGCTTCTGTTGTTACAGTTCCCGTCAAATCAAGAAAACTTTCTCTCAACTCAAGTGTTTGTGATATTTTTACCTTCAAAGGGTTTATGCTGGTTACTATGCCAGTTGTATAATCACATGGTTTTTTTGCTTCTATTGCTTCAACCGCTGCTTGCTTTATAATTTGTATCAAATTAGAACTACTCACTAAAACCACCTCCTGATAACACAAGGTCCATACTCCAACGTCTATTTTCAAATGTATGCGTAACTTTTTCTACAAGCATATAATGCGCAATTTTCACATCCTTTATATCCAGCATAACTGGCACCAAGGAACCGGCACGAACATTCACATTACCAATTACCTTCGAGACACTTAATGTTTTTTGTTTTTGATTGTACAGCTTTAACAATGCTGCTGACTTTAGCTTTCCAACGTCAGGTGTATTTATTTTTTCTACATACTGTAATACACCCCATTTATTTATGTTTTTACTATGCTTCGTGATATACAAATCATAGGTTCCTTTTTTCTTATTTTCGTATATCAATTTAATTTGATTGTATACATCCGAATCGATACTTGTTTTGTATTTGAAGTCCTCTCCAGTTTCTTCATCTACAAGACAGCTATCAACTTTCATTTTTGTAACATCTGTCAAGGTTAATTTGCCACATTTGTCATATAACACATATAACTTATTCTTTACCATCAAGGTTTCATCTAGCATGCTCTGTACTATATCAATAAGCGTTGAATTATCTTCAATGGCAGACATTCTATATACTGTATTTGCAAATGTACCCGCATTCAAATTAAATTTTTTAGCTAAAAGTGCAAGGATTTCATCGGCACGTTTATTTTCGTATATAATCGTGTCCTTATTTTTCAAGTAACGTAGTTGATCATATACGGTATATTTCATCATTCCGTCTTTTGCCATTTCTCGACTAAAGACAAAACCAAAGAAGAAATTTTTATTATTAACAGATACTGTTACTGCATTACCTTCTACAATTTTAAACTTCTTATCATACTTCGCTTCAAATGTAAGCTTCCCTGGTGTACCTTTCCTTTCCCAAACAATCTTCATACCTTCTTTTGCAGGAACTTCAAAAAAGTTTTTTCCATTCTTAACCATTATTACTACATTACAATTAGGTAACTTTCCAGTTTCAACAACACTTCCTTTAATGCTCTCAACTTGATAACTCTTTTGTTCTAACACTTTTCTTAAATATGCAAGTTCTTCTCCTTTTGTTTTGGAAGATAAGCTACTACGGCCAGAACTCTTTACATATTTGTAATCTGGAACACCATAACCAGTTATCGTTTTGTCATTTAAAGAATAGGTTCTTCTCGCTACTTTGTCAGATGTATTTCCTTCTACTGTATGTAGTATACTTCCTGAAACCTTTTCTACAATTCCAACATGACTTCTGCCTGTTTTGAAATAGACAATATCACCACGTTTAGGCGTATATTTCCCTTTATATTTAAAACGCCCTTTCTTTTTAAACCAATTCATGCCGTAAGTTGTTGATGCTGTTTTAGGAACAATAGACGTTGATACTCCTGCCTCATGCGCGCACCAAGAAACAAACGAATGGCACCATTTAGCACCATTCGCCCCTGTGTATATACCATATTTTGTTTTGTTGCTTCCTTGCTCCCGATAACCAATCTGGCTAATTGCAATATCTACAATATCTTTTGTTACTTGTACCTTAGTTGTTGCTTTTTTACTTGAGTTGCTTTTTTCTAAAATAGTAGCGGTACCATTCTGTCTGCCAAAATTGATACACTCTTTATTGCTTGGTAACCACAAATCGAAAATATATCTACCGTTTACAACCTTTATTGCTCCGCCTCTATCAGTTACAGTATAGATGCGACCATCAAATTTTGTTCCAGTACCTCCTACTTTTATTCTGGTGCCAAACGGTATCTCTTTGGGTGCAGCGCAAGTATGCTCGTTTGGTCTGGAACCGTTTGCGGTCCTACCTCTACCGCAATAAGCTGTAAATTGTGCTTTTAATGCCATGCGATGCCACCACCCTTACTTTGGAAGTTTCAATTTTGTTCCTTCAAATATCCAATAGCCATTACTCGATGACTTTTTGCCGTGTTTTTTTGCTGCACTTTCAATTACGCTTTTATTCAATGTGTATATTTTTTTCCATAAAGAGGCATTATTTAATTGCTTTTTTGCAATATTCTGCAAGCAATCACCTTTTTTAACGGTATACGTTTTCGCTGTTTCTTTCGACTTTCGAACTTTTTTCTTGATTACAGCAGTTTTTTTCTTACTGCTTTTTTTCTTTGTAGTCTTTTTTTGCAGTTTCTTACTTCCCCAAGTTCGATATTGTTTCATTGTCAGTTTTATGCAAACATCCGTTCCGTACTCATCTGCATCTTCCAGAATTTCATAATCCTCGATAGTCACATCAAACTTTGTATTCCAGAATTTTTTTTCAGTTTTTAAAGCATTTTTTATCCCTGTGAATAAAGCGGGTGCTAAAGATTTATCAGCTAGTTCATCCAGTAGCTTATTCGCCTCTTTGGTCCGCCTTTCAAATAAATCCTCACTTGCTGTTCTTGTAAGCTTGAATGATACTGATTTCTTACTTTTCTTCCAAGTCTCCAACTTATTTAGAAAGTATTCAACTGTTTTGTATTCGTTGTTTTCATATAAGGCGAATGGATACTTTTGCACTGGAAGCAATAATTCTGGAATTTCAATATCCGTCAGACCAGGTGTTTTTATAAGATTGACCTCACCCTCGTTTATGAGGGTGATAGTCTTATTTGTGTTACCTATCTTATAACTAATCTTGCCCGGAGTAATTGGAAAAAGTACATCATTTATATACATAAAATACATTTAATACACCCCCTGCGCTGACGCAAGCATTTGTTCCTCCATTGTGCTTCTCAAATGCTCTGTAACACCGTCTAAATCCATATCCTTATTTATAGTGTTATGATTTGTCTGATTTACTGTTATTTTTGCGGTTGTAAAACGATTTACCGTTTCTACTTCCGCCAACTCTCTAAGATATTTTAAATCTTCCGCTGTAACTGCTACTGCATTAGCGGTTTTGGCTGTATTTTTTGCAGTATCAGATGTATTTTTTGCTATTGCGGGATTAAGACTATTGTCCGGCAATTTATAGTTCTTATATTTATCAACAGATGGGTTCTTGCTTTTTTGTTCTAATTTTGCCTGCTCTGTCATTGCCTTATCAATTGCAGCTTCTCTTTTTTGCTGTTTTGCACCAATCTTTGCATAATAGTCATCAGACCATTGTTTTACAATGTCCACATTTTCTTGTTGCTGTTGTGCATAATTCTCTATATTCGCCTTTGCTGCCGCATCGGCTGCTTGTGCTTGTATTTGTGCATCTGTACCAAACGTTACACGCTGAACTCCTTCAAATGATACTCCAGGTATCTTATTGACCGTATTGATCAACGTATTAACCAAATCAATCGCACCATTTACCATGTCCTGAATAATAGCTAATGCATCCGCTTTCATCCAGGCTAATACCGATACAATACCTTGTCCCATTGTATAAAATCCAGTTTTAAATTTAGCAACAAATTCCGCAACTTTAACCTCAACTAAGGTAAGACAATATAAAAAGTTTTCCCACATAGTCATAAATATCTGTTGGAATACCATAAGCATTATCTTTAAACTTCCAAACTCTTTATACACATATATCAATCCACTTACTACGGCGGCAATAAATGAAAGAATAAGTAACATTGGACACGCATTCATTGCGGCATTTAATCCATATTGAGCAACAGTAGCAAATGTAACTTGGCTTGCTTCTATACCATATGCTACTGCAACAGTTTGAACAATGGCTGAAATCATTCCCATTCCAGCATGTGCAGCTTTGTATGCTATTACTGCTGCTGTTACCCCACCTATGATAGGAATTAGGTTATCCCAATTTTCTGCAATAAATGTAAATCCATCACCAAGTACAGAAATAAAAGGTGCTAACATACCCATTATTGTGCCTAAAGAATACCCAATATTAGTTAAAACATTTTCTGTCACTGCACCAAATTGTTGTACACCATCTAAAATAGTGCCAAATCCGGCACGAGATAGCCCTTCATTTATACTGTTTATTAAATTTACTAAGCCACGCGTTACTGCAGCTTTCGCATTTGCAAGTGTAGTTGCCCATGTTCCACCTGCTTCTTTGGCGGCACCTGATATGTTTAATACACCGTTTGTGCCCTCTGTAAAAGCGGTCGAAACCGTAGTAATGAAATTCTGTGCCGATATTTTACCTTTTGATAAATCATTCTGCACGCTTGCTGTTCCTTGGTTAGTTGCTTGCGCATAAATACCAACAGCGTTGATACCAGCATCGGTCAACCTGTCCAACTGATCCATTTCTACTTTTCCCTTGGATAACATTTTTCCAAGGGCATCCGTTACGTTTGTAAGCTGTTCATTCGTTCCGTCTCCATAGAACGCTACCGCATCCGCCCATTTTTTCATTTGGTTCACAGAAGATGCAACGCCTAAACCTCGTGTTACAAAATTTTGAACTGAACTTGCCGCAGTATCCAATCCATAAGCAGTACCTTTTGCAATTTCTTTTAATTTCTCTAATGATGCGCCCGCCACATCGGCATCTCCGCTTATAGCTGTCATTGCTCTGCTGTAATTGGTCATTGTATCCATTCTGTTCATAGCGGCATCTAATTGACCTGTTATAGTGCTTATCACAGAACGTACAACAGACAACCCAGCAATCGCACTCACAAATGTTTTTGCACTCGTAACTCCAGATTGAAGTCCTTGATTGAAACGTTGCTGATTTTGCGTGTTTTCCTGAATTTCATTTCCAATCTGTGAAACCGATCTGGCGGCGGTTGCCGCAGGTGTATTGATGTTCGATAATTCTTGACTTAAATTTGTAGCAGCTGCTCTTGCCTGACTAAGTTCGGAGCGTATTCCTTCATAAGAAGCCGTGTCCACGTTCGCATTCATTGTATTGTTCAATTCTTCCATATGTGATACTGCCATATTTACCGAACTGATAATATGCATGAGCGGTGCTGTAAAATTATCCGCCAATTGAATCCCTGTTTGAATTGAAGCCAAACGTAACCACCTACTTTCTTTTTCTTGCTTCTCTTTCTGCTTTTTTTCTTTCTTTCTTTTCTGCTTCTGTTTTTATCTGAATGGCTGCAACAATAAAAGCTTTTTCATTTTCTTCCATATTCACCCATTCAGTAGGTCGAATGCGTAATTTATGAAGGGCATAGTAAGCATAGTTTGCGTCCCAATCCCCTTCGTTTATTAGTTTTTTGCTTCGTCCACCTTATCATCTAGAGTTTCAGTAAACCCTTGAAACTCTTGCATCCAAGTGCAAAAGTCAGAATATTCGCCTGGATCATCCACTAACGCAAACACCAAGTCATTCGGTGTCTTAACACCATAACTATCCTGCAGTTCTTTATCATAAAGATCCGGCACAACAGTTGATGCTACAATCATATCTGCAATATACTTTGTTGCATTAAGTTTTGGACGAAACATATTAGGTTTGCCCTTGATTGGCACATCATAGGTGTTACGTTCTCTCATATCTTCATTCTGTTTTGAAGTAATATGTTGAAATTCCCATTCCAAAGCATTTCCGTTTTCATCTGTCAATGATTTGGTAGGGACAAATTTTTCATTTTTCTTAATCACTTTATTTTGTTTCATAAATCTGCTAAAATTAGACATTTTTATTTCATCCTTTCTATTATCAACTTATACAATAAAACCCCTATATGGCTTTATATGAAAGCCACAAGGGGTAATTTGTTAATCGCTTGATTGTGTTGCCATTGCAAAGCCAGAAAGTTTAGTAAACTCGGTAGGCATACTAAAGTCTTCAAACGTGAAATCCATATCTTCATCCAGATATTCACTATCTGCATCAAATTTCGCCAGAATACCGCCATCGATGTTGCAATCCAACAACATGATTTCCTGTTTTCCTGCTGCACTTGTAGGGTCCTCATTGATAATTTGCATATCAAAATAAGTGTCTGTACCAGTGTTTTTATAATCTAACATCATCTTGCGGAAAATACTGGTGTTGTAATGGAATGTGGCTGAACCTGTTCCTTTCCATCCTGTTGCTTTGTTTCCTTTTCCGGTTTTTCCTAAAATAGGCACCTCTGTTTTTGTTTTTTCAAATTTTGCTTCAAGATTGATTGCTTGCATAAAGTTGTATCTTCTGTTACCAATCGTAATATAGCATTCTGCCAATGAAGCAGATATGGTATCTTTTGCAAGCATTACTGCATTCTGTTTTGTTTCATCAGGCATTTACTCTCACCTTCCTTTCTACGCAACTACAGTTGTCATATAACACTGTCCCATCGCATTCACTACTTCTATTGTGTTATTTACAAGTACGGATTTCTTTGTATCCCCTTGTGAAACTGTAACATCGGTTTCATCAAAATTCTGAATGGCTCTAATTCTCTGCAGCTCTTTACGAATTTTTACAAAATCAGACCATAGCGCTGTTCTTCCAGCCGCGTCATTTGGAACAATACCTAAATACTTTGTATTAAAGACAACCGCATCATCATTTGCAATCTGATCGATAACTCGGATTGTTTGATTATCCTTAAACACATCACCCTGATCTACTGTTGTTGTAACCATTGTGTTAATATCATCAAGTATCTTTACCGTTCCATTATCAGAATGAAAAACAAATCCACCACTTTTAAGAAGCTGTTTCAATTCTGTCTGCGTGTATTCCGTATCAATCATATACTCGCCATCATAAGCTTTGTTCTGGCAAGATGCGTTGACTGCACATGCACATTCTGCACCAGTTGTCCAATAAACTGCAGCTGCTTCATCAGGGTAAACCATAGTTTGGTTATCTTTCTTGTGCATTCCGTCAAGACACTTGTTTTCCACACTAATCACACCCATATAATCTGCTTTCTTGTAATCATAAATTACAAGCTGGAACTTAGCACCGACTTCATCACGCAAACGCTTGTTGAATGATACTGCCAATCCTTTAATAGTTGCATCTGTAGTAACAATCCCCATTGTGTTATAGGAATAGCTTTCAATCTTATCAAAATAATTTTGATAAGATTGTGTTGTTATTTCAGAGCTTGTACCCCCTGCTAATGGAGTTGCTGCCACAGCTTCAAGCGTAAAATTGTCCTTAAAGGTAACAAAATCATTTGCTTCAAGTTCTTTTACCTGTGCAACCGTTTGTATATCTACCTTAGAAGTCCCAAGATATGTAATAACATCAAACTGACTAGCATCATCAATATTCACTTGAATAGCAATTTTTAAATCATTACCACGTTTTCCGGTACATTGTGCAGTTGCATATGTATTGTTTGCTTTATCACCATCACTGTTCAGGCGGTACGCATATAACGTTTGTGCGTTTTTGAAAAGGTCTCGCAATCCTTTCAATGCATCGTCTGTATAGTCATACCCAAAGATTTTTCTTGAATTTTTCTGAAAGTCCTCATTTGTAACTGCAAATACTTCATTATCTTTTCCCCAATCCAATACAAGCGGTATTGTACAAAAACCACGGTCAGAGAGTTTTGCAGACGCATTTGCAAGTGAAATAAAATTACTGTAATAACCAGGTAACACCTTGTTTTGAGTTACCCAAGTTCCGCCACCTAATGCCATTTTCTACACCTTCCTTCCCATTTCGTTGTTGATTGCATTTTCAACATCTTCAATCGTGTATGTCTTATCATCATTTAAAATCTGTGATAACAAATCTCTACGATTAGCAAACTTTGCCGCCGAAAGAATCTGTTCTTTTGTAAAAGATACAGATTTTGTTGTATCTTCTTTCTTTACAGTACCCAATCTAATCACCTATCCTTTCACATTCGTTTTGTGTGACTGCATGGTTTCCATAGGAACTTTTTTATCTACCTTGTAAACAAAACAGTCATAGTTTACAAAGAAGTTCAGTACCCCATCTATTACTTCATACTTCATTTCAGTGCCGCGAATAGTAGCATCTAACACTGGTATAACTTCCAAGCGCTGCATCAATCCTTCTGCCATTTCATAGCATTCAGCGTTTTGTTCGTATTTTGATTTAGGGAAATATTGAATAACAAAATTATTCTTTCTGAAATACCGTTTCCCCAAAAACAAAGAGCTGGTTGGATTTATACATCTAAGAAAAAAGCAAGGTTCTTTCAAACCCTGCTTTATTTCTTCTCCATATATTTCATAACCATAGGCTGCATCTAATGTGTTGCTTATTCCTGCAATTATTGCGTTTATCATTGGAAAGCACCCCCTAAGAATTTTTTAATTTTCTTTTCTAATAACCGCGGTGCGATCGTTTGAATTTCTTGCTCAGATATAGTCATCATGAATTGCCCTGGAACCCAACCGCTGTGATTAGCTGTTCTATGTCCATACTCTACATAGGAAGCGTACTCAACTGGATTGATTATTTCAATGACATAAGTATCACCAAAATGTTGTACTTTCAATGTATCAACAAATTGTGATGCCCCTCTTGTCTTTAGTCCATCGGAACCTGAACTTTTTTGAGCAGTCCAGCCTCTTCTTAATGTTCCACCTTTTTTGCTGGATTTATGAAGTACTATTTCCTTTCCTTTTTCATCAACAAGTCTGGTTCCATCTGTATCTGTCCAATATCTGTCATAATCTCCGACTGGTGTTCTTTTAATTACCTTTGCTAATAAGCGTGCAGCAAGTTCCTTTGCACACTGTTCGCAAAAAGTATTTACATTTTCACTTTGTAGCTTGTTCAGGTTTTCTTGCAGTTTACGCAATTGTGAAGTATCAAAGCTACCCATTCTACCCATATCAAGCCCACCTTTCAAATAATTCAAGCATAATCTCTTGGTGTGTTGCGTAAACGGCAGGAACACCACTGCTTATATAATCTGTTGTTACACCATTTTGAGTAACCGTTATTTTGGAACCAGGTTGAATAGTTACATCAGATGATAGAAATAATTTAATGCCTTGTGTGGTGCTTGCTGCTGCTTCATTTTGTACAACTTGCGAAATCTTTGAAAATGATATTCTGCATGGTTGGTATTCTAGTGCGACAACCTCTTTCATGCTGCACAACTTTGTTTTTTCGTCTTTAACTTTTTTGTACTCCGTAATCGTGCAAATACCATCATAAAGTTTTTCCTGTGCTTTTCTTGCTGCTGCCTGTGCTTTTTTTATTGCCTCTACCATCAGAACGCCACCTTTCGATAACGGTTCAATGAGGATTTATAATTTTTTAAGATGGTATCTTGGTATCCATCCTCGACAGTCTGACAAAATGAAACCGATGTGTCACCCTCACTAATAGAAGAAACAGACCCTTGAGCAGTTGTTTCATCCCCAAGGTTCTCATTTCTCCAAAGATCAATTGCCATCCGATATGCCGTAGTAAGCAACCCGTCAGGAATAACATCAATATGACAATAGTTCTTTATAATTTCTTCTACATTGTCCATAGCAAAATGCAAAGCAACATCTTTTGATACATCTTTACTCTCAATCCCTAATAACTGTTTCAACCTGCTTAGTTCCATCATAACCACCTCTATCCGACTTTGTGCTTAATAGCAACAATTCTTAGTTGTTTTGGTTCATATACTGGCTTCCAGTTTTCTGCCATTGCAAGTTCTGCTCGTGTTGGAGTTTCTACATGCTCACGTTTTGCACCAGTATAAGCAATTCCTCTTGGATGTAAAATAAAGGCTTTTCGATTGATAAGATAATCAATGCCACCGCCTGTCTGCTTGTCACGATCAACCTCTGTTGGCACATGACCTTCTGGTATTCCTTCTCCGTAGGCAACTGCACCATTGCCAAATAAATAGGTTGTGTATACTCCGTCTGAATTTACCGGGCAACCATCATCAACAGTAACACGTCTACCCTGGTAAGTATCAAATTCAACATCTGTAGAGTCACGCTCTGTTTCAATTAAATTTTTCTTTTTTAGGTAAGACTTTGTTGCAGAATGCATTGCAACACCTGTAAGCTGTGCCTGTGCATCTCCTAACATCTGACATGCATCAATAAATGCAGACGCACTAATAAGTTTTGCATCTGCTGTTTTCCCACCGGATAAGTCGAGGATGTGGTCCTTCATTCTTGTTTCTGCTGCTGGACTTCCACTTGGGTCTGCTGTTGTTGTGCCAAACACACCCGCAAGAATAGAAATCAATTCTTTCTGCATATCGCGCGCCCAATAATTTGCAACCAAATCACCAATTGCCTTCATTGGGTCTGCACCAGCTAATGCTGCCGAAAGATTTGTAGCTGCCCACATCTTTTGTCTAAGAATTGTGGTAGATACATCTTTGTTGGAACCAATCTTTGCTGGTGTCATTTTCACATCTTCCAGCGTTGGTTCAGAGTCTCCCTGCAAATCTTCAAAGAATGGCATATTGTGTGTTCTAGCCGCCTCGCTTGCCAGCGCATTAAATTCAGGGCTATTTACTACAATGCCGCTTTTAAAGAACTCTGACAGTTCCATAGTTCTGTTGATCACGTACTTGTTGAACAATTCAGGTACAATCACATCTGAAATTTTTGTAATCGCCATATATCATCTTTCCTTTCTTCTTACAAGGTTACTCCTGCTGCAACCGCCATTGCCTTTGCCTGTTCTGGATTGTTTTTCAGCATTTCGCCCTGTTTTGTTAAATTAAATGTTTCCTTTGCAAACGGATTCACTCCGCTGCCACCATTTCCACCTTTGGGATTGTAGGGCGGTTTTTTAGGCTCCTGTTTAAAGAGATGTGCCATTGTTTCATCTGCTTTATACGGTGTAAGAACATCATCTACCCCAATCGGCTTTCCTTCTTTATCGAAATTGAACTTATCAATTCCACCCGCTTTGTAAATAAGATACTCTGCATCTAATACACCCGCCTTTTGTAAAGCCTGTGTTAATGCAAATGTTTTTGCTGTTTTTTCATTCTCCTGCTTCAATGTAGCCATATTTGCATTTAGCGTTTCGATTGTCTTTTGCAGTTCCTCGTTGTCAGAATTGTTCTTTTTTAATTCTGCAATGGTTTTGTTGAGGGTAGCGATCTGTGTTTCCAGATTTCCTTTTTCTACTTCTAATGTCTCATACTTCTTTTTTCCGACATAATTTCCCTCTGATAAATCCGCATATCTGATATGTTGCAGCTTATCTTCTTTTCCTGCATTCGCTTCTGTAATTTTGGCTTCTACCTGTGCATACAACTCTTCACCTAATAATTCCTTTAATTCCATTTGCATCTTCCTTTCGATTTTTATATGTGTATCACACGTTCCAGCTATGTCCCCTGGTGGGAAAACCGCAACAGTTTTCTGGTCTTACTGCTACTGGACCATATAAAAAACAGAACTACCAAGAAAATCTACTAGGTGTCACCTCTCACTGTTCGATTTATAAATTTTGATAGTTCTGTTATTATTGAATTTGTTGCACTGGTGCAACTCCTGTTATTCTATAATCATCCAATCCTCCGCAAGCATGTCTGTTTGACTTGCTAACCATCCAACACAAAACTTGTCATCAGCAGTTTTCATTACAATGCTTGGTAATACTAGATTTCCTTGCATATGTTCACATACTGTTAAATCTGCATCCGTTTCGATATCAGTAGATTTTGCAAGAAATAAAAACATTCCTTTGCCATTCCAGCCCTTGCGTGCGACCTTCTCACCTTTTTTCATTGCTTCAATAGCTTTTCCAAAATTCATAATAATTCCTTCTTTCTTATTTAAGTTTTGAATATATGGTTTTGTTTGACATATAATACATTATGATGTATCATAATAATAGATATATCTTAAAGAGCCGACCAATGTCCCCATTTCAATGGACGTTTCATCGGTTCTTTTTTTATTTTCTTTTATATACTCCTATTATCTTTTCTTCATTTATCAAAATAATCTTGTCGATAAATTTTGTATGTCTTGATTTGTATAAGCCATTGATTTGCTCTATTATTTCATATTCTTCTAGTGGACAATTTGATATATCAAATATAAAATTATTTGCTTGTGTCTTTTTTTTAGAAACCATATTATACAAAACGTTTTTGCTTTCTCCAATAGGTTCCTTTAAGTCATACTTTTCGCCATTATACAAATAATCGGGTGTTGACTTTTTAGGAGGGTACACAATTCTTGGAACCATTTCTATCTTTCCACCGAATTGTTCTAGTAGCAACATTGCTATATTTTTTTCTTTTTCAGAAAAATCAAGTAGCACATGTTTATTGTCAACAGTATAATTATGACCATCTACTTCATAACTTTTTAGCTCAACAAATTTATGGTCTTTATTATTTTTATTATTAATCCATTCCTTTGTTATATTTGAATATGCCTCATTATCGCTTTTTACAACACTCCTTCTTTTCCATTCTGGATATGTCATATTTGCCGGAACATAGTAAGTACCCCCTTCTGCATCTCTTGCAGCTCTTTTTTCACCTTCCGTAAACTCATCATCAAAATATGGCACAGTCGTGCTACGGCAGCATACATGAAATGGAGGTGCAGTCACACCAACCTCATACTGTGATAGAGGAAAACGCTGTCCATCCATATGCTGGCATATTTCCGAGGTATGATTATCCAAAGTTGCTACTATTTCAAACTCCTCTACATCCAATTCTTTAAAACAGTCATTTTGTGCCGCTGATGATATTGCAGCTGTCTCTGTCATAACAAGCCTTCCTGCGTTTATCTTACTGGTATTCAAATTTCTTGCAAGATTGTTAATTGCTTTTTTCGGATCATCGCCTCTAATTAGAGATTGTGTAAGTTCCCGGTGCAATTCATTTACCAGCTTATCCTTATTGTTCCATATCCGAGTAGAAAAGTTTTTCTCATCTGTTGCCCACGGAGTTGTAAGAATTTTGTCTATCTTTCTTGTGTCCAGCTCTGAAAGATTGCTACCTACACCAATCCCTTTTTGTATTTCAAATGCTGTTCTGTAAAATCTGTCAGCATATGATTGATTTAGATAATCAGTCACACCACTATGATATTTTGTATATAACAATTCTGCATGCTGTTGCATCTGTAGTTTCATTGCTTCTAGTCTTTGAATATGTACCCTTGCAGAGGCATTTTCTAATTCTTTCATCCACACTGGGTTGACTGCATTTTTTTCTCCGATTTCAATATATTTTTCTACATTCCAATGAAACTCTTCCAGCTCATTCTTTTCAAGTAATTTCCTGGCTGCTGCCAAACTAATATCATTATTGTCTGCAAGTCTCTGATACCATCGTTCAATATCCATAGATACATTGTTTTGCGCTTCTCTGAATTGCTTTTCCATATCTTCTATGTATTTTTGGCTTTTCTTATAAGTTTCATCCTCTAAAGCCTCAAAACGCTTTTTCCAATATTCTGCATTTGGCATTATTCTTCACCACCTTGGATATTATCCGGGTTGTCATCATCGGTAGTAGCTTGGTTTTTTTGAAATGGATCATATTGCGCTTCCATCTCTTTCTTCTGCTCTTCTTTTTCTTTTTGTAGTTCTTTTAATTCCGCATCCACATCTTCTACAAATGGATGATTTTTCAGTATTGTTTTAGTGGATACAATGCCAACACTATCTTTGCATATCTGTGCCAGTTCTGTATCGTTCTTGATACGATTTCTGGTCCACGTCTGTATAATGCTTTCACAAGCCAAATTACTGTATTTGCAGATTGCCCGGACAAGTCGTGCAAAACCAAGCCTAAACTCTGTTTCCATCAGGCCTGTTTTCATCTCCAAGAGTGAATACATAAACTTCAATGCCTCACCTGATTGATTTCCAAACTGCTCTGGTTGCGGGTCAAAACCCTGCCCCTGTTCGAAAATTGCCTTTCTTGTAGCTTCCAGTACACTTTTTCTAGCTTCTATAGGGATTTCGATATTCAAGGTCGATACAGAACCGCCCTCATCAGCATCTACTTTTATTGTCTTGTATTTTTTCAAATCAGACAGGAAACCATTTAGGTCCTCGCCACCATATCCAGACAGCACAAAGATTAGTTCTTGAATATCATCCAAATCATTAATAAAACCGCTGTAGACCTTGTCGTATACGTCTATCAGCGGCTTTATATTCTGTAAGTCATCTGTTTTTATATTATTGTTAAAGAATGGAACGAATGGCACTTCTTCAAAATCATGCATGTATTCCGATGTACATTCGGAACTTACTGGGTCCACAAATATTTCATAATACATTAAAGTATCATATGTATCCGTGCTCTTTCTTCTGAATGTTTGGCATTGTGTATCTGTCCAATACTCATAGCAAGTATACATATCTCCGGTTTCGCCATCCAGGTCCTGATATACTCTCAACACGGCAATCAATTTCTGTTTTAAGTTTTTAGACCATACCGGAATGATCTGACTACTATCTACCACCGCCCATTGAAACTTTCCTTCTTCATCTATCCAGTAATGCACCCAACCGATTGAAGTATTGGCAGCGTTTATACACAGCTCCATACAATTCTTTTCATATTCATCACCTAATAGCTTTGTTATCTGCTTGTTTGCACTTGTGTTTCCAACGTCAAATGCTGGAGGTGTGGTAAATGCATAGGATGCCTTTTGGTTTACGATCAATCCGTGAAAATTTCTAGGAATACGGTTATCTGCATTTCGCATTGGATTTCCGTTTTCATCCTCTTTTTTTGGGTCTTTAAACAATATATCTGTCTGGTTTCTGTAATATCGTTCTGCAATATCGCATTTTACCATAAACTGACTATGTCCTGGTTCGTATTTCTTTATCAATTGTTTCATTGTATCAATATCCATTCAACTCACCTCATTTCAATACAGATACCGCTTTTGTTTTCTTCATATCATCTTCCAATGCGTACCTTGTCGCATCTATTGTGTGATTGTCTTTATCTTCAAGTCTTGCCTTTGGATTTCCATCTTTGTCTGTTTCGTAATCTATGTTTTCATATTCCTTGGCCACATTTGGAGTTCGTTGTGGGTCTATTACAATTTCTTCTAATGCATCCAACCAGGTTTCTCCATATTCCACAGAACCTTGTCCTTTTTTTGCTCCTTTGAAATTACAGCCATGTTCTATTTTCATTTCAGAGATGCTTTTTGGTTCTGCACTATCTGCAGTAGTTCTCATTCTGTCATATCCCTTTGCTTTTAATTTCTTGGCTAATTCCCTATTAAACATCTTTACTCCATACACTTCATCCATAAAGAAAATCTTCTTTCTGGTTTTGTCATAATGTAATCGGACAAATGCAAGCGGATCCGTTGCATATCCCCAGTCACACCCTTGACGAATATTATCAAACGTACTTATTTCCTCGTCTGTTATCCGCCTGAATACTAAGTTGCTAAACGGAACAACGCCGGAACCAATCGGTTCTCCAAGGAATAACCATCTATATTTATATTCATCTCTTGCTTTTAATTCATCGGCTTCCTCAATCGTCTCTTTTGAGGTATACGGATTTTCTAAATAAGTGCTATGATGTACATAAGTATTCTTTGGTAAACTATGTGTGTTGTATTTCTTATTCACCCAAGACTGTTTTCTTTTGGGCGGATTGTAGGAATAAAAAAAAGAGTAGTGCAATCCTTCCGGAAGCTCTGCTCTTAAAACCGACTGTTCTATTGTCTGTATTTCATCTTCTGTTTTAAATTCCGCTAATTCCTCTACCCAAAGAATAGCCACAGGATATTTTGCAACCTTTAGGGATTTTATTTTCATAGGATCATCTGCACCTCTGAAAATAATCTTGTTTCCTCTTGGTCTGTATATGATCTGTAATGGTGATACCTTAAATTCAAAATACTGGTATACTCCCAATATTTCTGCACATTCTTTTAACTGCTCATAAACACTTTCTGATAATGTGTTTCCAACTTTTCTGACTACCAGTGCAGATATCGGATACTTCATAACATCCATGATTATCCGAAAACCAATATGTGTCGACTTGGCGGAACCTCTTCCACCCTTTTCCACATATTTCAGATATTCATGATTTTTCGATACTTTCCAAAACTCATGGAAATTTTCGTTGATTATCTCTGATATTCTTATGTCTTTTCTCATACATCATCAATGATGTTTACACCAACTTCTCCTTCCAGCTCCACCTTATCTTTGAATAGTCCGTACCGTTTGCCAAGAAGTTCCGCGGCTTTCAGCTTGTCTTTTTCGGATGGTGCTTTCATCATCGTTTTTGCCTCGCTATATCCATCCCCGCATCCTTCTACCACAATTTCTTCTCCTTTGGCTTCTCCACGCAATACAGAAGTGAGGTACTGAATGACCTCTTCCGCTGTTGCAACCTTTTCAGAAGCAAGTTGCTTCATTCTCTCCTGTATATATTTTTCGACTTCAACCTTTTTCAACAATCTTTCACCTTGACTATATGCAGTTTTCTTTGAATATCCTGCTCTGATTGCGGCCTGTGTAGCATTTAAGTCGATCAAATATTCATCTGCAAATCTTTTTTGTTTTTCGGTCATTTTACCTCACTTCCTTCTCATAAAAACAATTTACATTTTTTTACTTTATTGGTATAATATTATTAGGTACGAAATAACATTTAAAAGGTTATACATATTAAGGAGTGATGCATATGTATCCATTACGGATTTAGTGTAGGTGGTTCTGAAGCTTCCTATCATATCAACAAAACTCCTATTTTAAATTTTCTGATTTTTCATATCCTCCTGTGGCGACGTATAGTACGTTTTTATACTAGCCACATAAAAAAAGGAGGAATTGATATGAGAAACACTTCAGAAAAATTATTAACCTTGGTTCTATTTGCACTAGGAACATATGGAGAAAGGCTATTTATCCTTTTTCGTACCTTATTGGTGTCTATGCCACCAGCCATTTTGAGTAATGCTATGTTACTCATTGTCGCATCCATATTGATATTTAAAAGCAAATAGAAAAAAATAGGCTTGAATTGATCACTCAAGCCTATTTATACTAATTAGCATTCTTATAATTCAATTAATCCGTAAGATGTTTCGGTATACCTACACCAATAAAAGCTTTCATTTTTGCCTTTTCTTTATTTCTAATTTTCTCGGCATATTCTGTTATTTTATTGCATATCCACATATACGCTGTTGTTCCTTCTGAGTAATCAGCTTCCACATACATATTTATCAAACTGTGACTGGCGGATTTGAACCGCCGACATATTATTAAAAATAATTGTTCTACCTCTGAACTAAGCCACAACCAAAAGTGAGGAAACTGACTTTTGGGGGAGTGAAATCTTTGCCAAGTTTCTACTCTACTATTTTATCACATTGCCATGAGAATTGTGAGAAAGTTTGTTTTTTTTAATAATTCCTTGACTGTCAAGAAAATCATAGAATTTTTTTGATGCAGTTGTTCTATGTAATGCTAATTCATCTCCAATCTGCTGCCAGTCCATATTGTTAATACAGCGAAGCCTAACTATTAGTCTGGTTTCATTATCTTCAATTCCACAGATAAATTCTTCTATCTCTGCTCTCTTTTTCTGCAGTTTTCGAAGAGAATAGTTTAGCATATCGTCTAAACGTTTGCTCTCTTCTGCATATTCTACTAGCATGTCCTTTCCTGCTCCTCCACGCGGCATGTCTGATATAATGTTGGGTTTAAAAAAATTCTGCTCTCGCAACCGTTGGATTTCTTCTTGAATTTTCTTAATTTCAATGTTGATGCTGTGTACTGATAGTAAATCTTCAAATGTCATATTTTCCTCCCTCTCATGCTTAACGCTTGTGCTTCTTTTGCTTTTCTCTTAAACATTTCCAGCTACAAAATATTTTTACTCTTCCTGCAGCCTTTATTTTATATGCATAATCGTTCCCTAGCGTTGTGTAAAACTCTTTTCCACATAAACTGCATTTTCGTTTTTGTAAACTAGAATTGTAATGTACGTGTTCACTAACCATTTTCTTCACCTTCCTCCTCCACCTCCAACCTTTCTGCAATGTGTTGGATAACATCTGCCATTATTGCTCGTTGGGATTTATTTTTCTGAATTATCTGATCAATCTCTGCATCTGAAATTGATATTCCTATATCGCTCAGAAATTTATCAATCATTTGCTTGCTTTCATCACATGTAAATGGTGGCATTTCGTATTTTTGAGAAAATCTGCTTACAAATGCTTTATCCATAATGTCTAATCTATTTGTAGCTGCAATAACCACAACATCATTCGCAAGTTTGTCAAATTCCTGCATCAATGTGACTGTAACTCTGCTAATTTCTCTATCTGCTCCACTTGAAGTTCTTTCTCTATTGCAACTTATAGTATCGACCTCATCCAACATAAAAACGCAAGGATTTGTGGAAGCGTAGGTAAATGCCTGTGCAATGTTCCGAGATGTAACCCCCATGTAACTATCCACAACCTTTGAAAAATTCAAATAGCAAAAAGGCAATCCCATTTTGTATGCTATGTACTTTCCGAACATTGTTTTGCCCGTTCCAGGCGGTCCATAGAGTAAAGCTGCATTTTTGTATGGTATCATAAGTTCCATAAGTTTTCCGCTAACCTTAGCCAGTCTGAAAATGTTTTTTGCAATGTTTTCCTGTCGTTTTGTCACATAGTAACGATTCTCTTTGAATGACAAGGAAACATCTTCGCAAACAAGAATATCTTTGAGATTTCCCGGAAGTTCTATCACTCCTGCTCCCTCCGATGTGAGGATGTTCTTATATCTGGTTACAAACCCTTTGTTTTTTTGAGTAGTGTCTGCATTCAATGCAGCTACCGCCCACCTTCTAGCTTCCCTTATATCATTCTCGGCAATTGACTTTATTAAGTTCTGTTCGTAGTTTCCTAATCCCATTTTAACTCTCCTCTCTTTCACATTTCACAGGAAATTCTTTTTTGTTTTGCTCTGTCCTAATAAGCTCTTTATCTATCAATCGTTGTAGTTCTTTCTGTAACTTTAATGCAATGCCGCTTTCCTTTACTGCTGCCGTTAGTTCCTTATATTCCTGCTCTGTCATTTTACTCACCTCTTTCGCATAATTCTAGACCTTCAACATCGATTACAAGTACCTTACCATAGCCAAAAAATGATGAATAGCATTGACGAATTAGGCAATCATTCCCATCCCTTGCGATAACCTCATATTCTTCATTAAGCTTTTTAATTCCCTTAGAATATGGTGAATATCCATAAGCATATCTAGCAAGCACATCTTTATCATCATTTGCCAATTTTTCCACCAACGCTGTGTAAGTGGAACACATTTTATCAGTATTTTTTACTTTTACAATATCACCTACTTGGATTTCAGTTTCCATTTTTTCTAGTCTTTCCAATGCTAACTTTACACCAGTCACAAAATTAAATGTATCTTCTTTTGTGTTATATTTTGCTATTGCCTGTCTTCCAGTAATCTTATTTTTTGCAATAACTTTATTTCCTACTTGGCAAATTTCCACACAATTTTCAACTGGCTCTACATCTTCAAACTTTAGATACCAAGTAATAGGGCTTTTCAAATCTTTAACGTAAAAACCAGCATTATTACTTTTAATTCTTTCAATTTTCACAACCTCACCCATTAAATAATCCATCAAACCATTTGAATTCCAGTAACGAGGTCTTTTCTTAAATGTTTTAACTCTTACTAAATCACCTTTTTTATATTTCATTTTCATTCTCCTCTTTAACTAAATGGCATATGGCTCTGTTTTAACTGTTCCTGTGCCAGTTTAAATGCAAGCATATATAAATCAAGTATTCCTGTTTCTCTTCTTCCTATGTCGCTAACAAATTCCCAAACATCGTCTACGTATTCCGAAATCACATCATAGCCTTTGGAACCAATACCATCATCTTGCGAAAAATTTTCAAATACATTTTCAAAAAACTCATTCCATTTGTCCTCATCTGTTTCCCATTCGTAGCGGTCATGTTGTAAAATATCTTCTACAAGATCATGTTCCTGCAAATATTCCCGCAAATCCGTTCTTGCATCTTCTTCATCATACATGTAAATATTTCTACTGTGGCAGTCTATCTTTTCTTTAAAATAGCCTATATTATTGACATAATCAAAAGCGAATTTTTCGTAGACCATATTACAATAATTTGAAGCGATCAATTCTCCCAAATCCCCACTTATATGCAATCGGTAATGGTCTTCTTCGAAAAGAAAACGAATTCGGTAATTTGAAGTTCCTGGCTCCTGAAAGTCAAGAATTTTTATGTTTCCGTAATTGACAAATGTTGCCTTATGATTTTTGAATTTTTCTTTTTGCTTTTCTAAATTAAACATTTTTTCAATCCTCCTTATATGGTTCCGGTACTGGTTGCCACGCTGTTGCTTTCCAATAGTCAAGATTATATTCTTTGTGGTTACAATGCCAGCGATTATCATCGTATCCTTGAAAGACAATTGCACAGCGTCTTTGACCATATTTGTTTTCTAAAGTTGCAAGCACCTCACGACCTGCTGCTTCTGGCAATCTCTCGCTGCATGGTATCCATCTATTGTCTTTCTCATATTTGTTACATTGCTCTGCATCACCTTTCTTTAGCTGTTCTGCTATAAATTTAATTCTTTTGTCTGTAACTACTAAAGTGACATTTCCGTTAATCGCTTCTGTACTGCTATTTCTAATTAAGCTGCTAACCATATCTTCAATGGCCTTGTTATAATCTCTTTCATAATCAGACAATATCTTTTCTGCTGACATCCTCAACTCTTTCAGTTCTTCCAGCCATTTTACAATTTGTTCATGCTCTTCTACAGTCCAACACTCTCCATCTCCAACCACTTTCATCTTTTCAACTACTAACTTCAACTTTTCTATTGTATTATCAAGTGCTATTTCCATTAACATCTATATTCACTCCTCTCTAGCTAAACGGAAGCCCATCTTCTAAACCATCTGGAATATTAACAAATCCATCTGCATCTACTTCCGTATTGTTTTCTTGCGCCTTTTTGCTCTCTGCAAACTCAAGTTCCTCAATAACAACATCCGTTGTATATACTCTCTGGCCTTCTTTGTTTGTATAGCTGCCGGTTTGGATACGTCCACAACCAACAACCTTAGTTCCCTGTTTTAGATACCCTTCTGCAAATTCTGCTGTCTTGCCAAATGCAACGCAATTAATAAAATCTGGCTACTGCTGTTTGCTGTTCATTTTGTATGTATTTAATTGCCGGATCGCGTGTCAAGCGACCCATTAAATTTGCTTTGTTCATTTTATCATTCTCCTTTATGAGGTTGTGGTAGTGGTTTCCATGCATTTACGAATAAGTCCTGCGATAGGCAGGTTTGGTATTCATCGCCTATATAAAACACTCCATTTCCATCCTTGTCTACTTTATATTTTCCAATTTCTATATCTTCTGCATTTTCAAATGACAAAAGAATATATTCATTGGTATCCGGAAATCTTTCATGAACACTTATCCAATCATCATTTGTTTTTTCTTTGAAATCAGATGAACAAGCGGTTTTCACAATCTCAATCGCTCTTTGCAATCCCGCGTATATACCACTCTCATTCATTTCAAGTGCTATTTTACTTTCTTCTTCTAACTGTTCTACAACTTTTTCAACGTCATAAGCTGTTTGCTCTGCGTTAATAATTTTACAAAATCGTTCGTATTCGTTCTCACTAATCGCGTACTCACTTACTCTATCCTTTAAATTTTCAGCATCAATCAATCGCATTTATACATTCCTCGCTTTCCATATACGGTTCTGGAAGTGGTCTCCATGCAATTACTTTTGGGTTTAATGGTGTCTTTTTAACAACCCATACTCCTTCTTGTAGCCAAGAATGCATTGTATAGCAATCACCATTACTCTCTTTAACAGTAACCAAAACTTCAATTTCTTCTTCTGGCAATCTCTCGCTACATGGAATCCACTCATTGTCTTTCTTCTTTTCTAGGGCTTCAATTGCCATATCTAACGCATTTGTTTCTGCATTAGGTTTCCATGTAGTTCCCTGTTCTGGAAGACCACAATTTCTTTTTGTGCGTTCTAATATTTTAATTGCTTTTTCTTCTGTCATCTTCCTCACTCTCCTTTTAAGATTTCAACCAACTCTGAAACCAAATCCACACATTCTTCATTTACCGAATCTCTTTGGCACACATCTTCTGCACAAGATACATCGAATTGCTCAATAAACTCATGTAATCTTGCAATAGCCTGTTCTTCTCTAATCGTTATCATTTACTTTCACTCTCCTATTCCATTGTTCTATAGCTTCTTCTTCTGTTTCTCTCCATCTTTCAACCATTCCACTACATTTAGGACAATGTACAAGCCATTCATTTTCGCTATAATTAAGCATTTCTGCTTTCCCACCACAAAACGGACAAGGTAATAATCTGCTATTACTCATTCACTCCACCTTCTTCCTTAATTTCAAAACTATTGATTTCATATTGTTTTATGTTCGTTTTCTTTGTGCCTTGAAAAATAGTTATGTAATTTTCAAAAGCATCAAGTGCAAGAAAACCGTCTACTTTTGTTACATTGTCGTAAATTTCTTTTCTTTCATCGTATTGGACAATTATTTGCATCATACTCAATCACCTTTCTCACTTTCCATCTTCTTTAATTCCTGCTCTAGTTTTGCCTTGATGCTTATTGCTTCGCAATCTTCATCGTTTGTTATTGTATCCACATAAGGGCAAGCATCACATCCGCATGGGCCATCGCTTACTCTTTCACGTACAAAACTTCATTCACAATCTCACCATTCGAAATTTCTTCATGCCTTCTTTTTAGGAGTAGTTTCCATCCGTTTACAACAGCTCCATCTTTTCTACAACTACACTTAATTCCCATTACAAATGCCTCTTCTTCACAAGCTACTGCATATTCACCGGAATATTTATTATTTTTATCATATAATTCTACTGTATCGCCCACTCTCAAATTTCTGCCTATCACATCTTTGAAAGGTGTATTTTCCCCTATAATGCCGCAGCTTTTGCCGTAAATCGATAAGTGTGGCTTAAATTCTGATTTTTCTTCTTTTCCTGTCAATCTCTCAAGCGCCAGCTTAGCTCCTACTGCGAAATCGTATGTATCGCTTGGACTGCACTTCGCTGCAGCTTTTTCTTTTGTAGCCTTATTAAGTGCTATTGTTTCACTTCCATTGCGATAAATTACTATGCATTCATTCTTTCCTAAAAACTCTTTTGCTGTTACTGCGTTTTTTCCAATTCCGAGTACCGGACCATGCGTTATTGTTTTGTCACGCCACAACTGCAATGCATATGATTTGTAGAAATTAAAGGGAAAACTGCAAAACTTTGTCGGTGCTTCTTCGCTATTCCATTTATATCCTTGTTTTTCCAGCTCCTCTAGTACCCGCTTTTCTTCTTTTGCTGTATTGCAAATAATTTCTTTTATGTATTTCATATCTTCATCTTTTGCTGTTTCCCAAGCAGCTTCTTCCACATATTTCATATTTTTTCCTCCTTCTGCTGTAATAACCGTTACAGCTCGTCTACTTTATCCCAACTATCCTGTTCCTTAATTTCACGCTTGTCATGTCGAATCTCATTTGTCCTTTCACTTTCATAATCATTCATAGATCATTTCTGGCTTGTTATCTGAATATACACAATCCTCATCTTGCGTTTCATCAGCGATAATTCTTACATCAGCTTTCTGCAACTTCGCAATGAACAAATCAAATTCATTCATATCTCTAAGTGAATGTAAATTTAGATTTGGATTTGTTTCTATTCCCCATCCATTTTTTCTATCATCTTCCCACATAGAAAGACGTATTGTTCTATTAAGTTCATTCTGTTCTTCCTCTTCATCGACTGTAAAATCAATAGTCGCGTATTTAAACGAACTCCAACTTCTCTTCTTTTCCTCTTCAAATTCAAAATAGACATTCATTGCCTCGTACTCTGGTGTTTCATCAAATTCAACCTCTCTGCCATATGTATCCATATTCTTGGCAACAAATTTTTTATATTCCTCGAACAAATCCGTTAATTTTATTTCTTCTATTTGAGGTTCCTCCATTAAAAATTTGAAGTTTTCCAGCATCTTTTTGTTATCCACAAGGGTAGAGTTATTCACTATTTCAGTAAGGATAGTGTCTAATTTCACAATATACGCATTCATATCATATTCTTCAATAAAAGGTACCAGGACCTGTTCAACTCTTTCTTTAACTGCCTTTTCAAGCTTTCCGTAAGCAAATGAAGCTGCAATAGCTTTTTCGATTCCACAGGTTAGCTTCTCTTTTATAATCTGATCTGTCGTTCCATCGGACAAAATCTCATCCATAATTCTCTTAATATCTTCATCAAAATTTTTCATATTGTTTTCCTCCTATTTTCACACTACTTCTACGCAAATCTAAGTTGTCCATTTTCTTCTACAGTAACACCTGTATTTTTCATTCTTCCACCTCAATCTCTACACCTTCCAAATAACAGATCATGCCATTCTTATATGGCACTCTGTACTCTTCCAGTTCCTCTAAAGTCATATGTTTGTGTCCAAACAATGCCTTCATGTTCTTCCAGTCCTTCCATGGTACACGATAGAAATGCTCATACTGGATACATACCACTACAAAACACAATGCATCCATTTCCTCATACCGATCAAATGTTTCTATCTGCTTTTCTGTTACCGCTGATTGCTGTATTTTATCTTTACTTGTGTATTTCGCATCGAACAGGATGCAACGCCCATCACATAGTACGCCCTTAAAATCAGGTTGTGCCTGTTTTGAATAAATTGCTACAAACTGCCCTTTGTTCCTGTTTAAAGCTTTGATTGGTCGCATTGGTTCCGGTGTTTTTTCTACGCAAGCGATTCCTTGTTTCCAATAGGCATCACTGGAACGTGTTATCATTTTTTCGAAAAACTCACCATTAGAACGATTTACTTTTCCTTGTATTCTATGATCCATCCATATCTCCTCTCCTACTCTTAGCAAGTAATTTTTGCTCCATCTCTTCCATTTCCGCTTTAGAATAATCTCGTTGCGGATAATTGCAAAATCGATTACTTGTGTGTTTATGCTTTGTGCTGTCCTTATAATTTCCTTCTAGGACTTTTATAAAATTATCTGGAATAATAAACCAATCAAAGGCTATTATCCAATCCCTGTCATTAGCACCTTGCAAAAAGCTACTGTTTCTTATCTGTTCGATTGCTTCCAGTATAGTGCCTACACCATATTGTTCTATTAAAGCTATTACCAAACAGTAACGCTTCGTACCTTCCGTTATTCTTTTAATTGGAGTTATTCCCAGGTCCGAAAGGCTATTCCAGTTATCCACAATATCAACATTATCCACATTGTCGTTTTGAGAAGGGAGGGGTTCTCCTGCGTCTTTAGACGCTCTATTACTACTTTCCTTTCCTTTACTTTTATTTACTTTACTTTCCTTTACTTTACTTTGTGTTTTTTTCTCGGAATTAAGACTATTTTTCTCGGAAAAAAGGGCATTTTTCTCGGAATTATTTAAAAAAGGGTTCACTTTAATAAAGGTTTCGGTTTCTTCTTTTTTAAGAAGCCAAACCTCCGCGTTTACGCTTACCGGATTTTTGGCGGCTCTGGTCTTGACCGCCTTCTGGTATCTGCGTTGCACTGATGCCGAAGATATGACAGTAACCCGAGTAGCAAGTGTGCAGCTTTTTGTAATTTCAATACACTGTAGTAACCCACTAAACAAGTATGACATTATCTCTCTTGTCCTATTTTCTGATATGCCTAATTCATAAGCTATATCAAGTACCAGATCCTCGTCGTATTCGACATAATAACCTTTATCTCTGTATATCTCACAGATGATATATAAATACACCATTACGCCATCCGTACCAAATTTGGCACGGAGACGTTTAATCTTTCTATCCGAGAAGAAATCACAGTCAAAGGAAAAATAATCTAATCCTTCTTTTCTGTCTCTAGCCATTTCCTCTCCTATTCATATCTTTTAAAATGGTACCAGTGATAAGTCTACCACGGTGCCTTTTCTCGCTGCACATACCTCACTGTATGGATTGCCCGAAACAATTTTCTTCATTTCATCTACAAATCTCTTTTCGTCACTATTTCCATCTGACAAATGTATCATGATTACATTTCGAAGTTCCTTATTTAGATTTGCTTTTACCATATTCTTTGCTGTATCAAACGAAGTATGGCTTTTCATAATTCTGTCACGCAACATCCTGGGAATACGTCCTAAATAAACATTTTCATCTAAAATATCCATTGCATAATTAGCCTCAACCATTATGTGATTTACATCGTTAAAAACCCATTCTATGTATTGAGTATCTGTCGCAAACACAAGGCTTCCCATTTCTTCATGCTGGATATAAAACCCATAGCACTCTACATCATGCTTAACCGCAAACACGGATATTTTAAAATTTCCTAACTGGTAACTTGCACCATCTTCGATTGGGGTCACATTATAATACTGTAGCTTTTGCCTTGCTATTGTGTCTTTTGTGCATAATGTTAAAATTCCATTTGCTGTAAATTCTTTTAAGCAACCAGAATGATCCCCATGACTATGTGAAGTCACAACACCCTTTATTGCACGATAGTTAAAATTAATTTCCTGCAACACCTTTTTATATGCGATACCAGCCTCCAAAATAAGAATTTCATCCTTATTTTCTAACAAGTAGCAGTTTCCAGAGGAACTACTACCAAGCACCTTTAATTTCATGAAAACACCTCTTTATCTCATAAAATCAGGAATTTCCTCGTTTTGTTGAACAGTATCTACTTTCATTTCCTGTTCAACTTCCTCTCCCTCTGGTTCTGTATTCTCTATCACCTCAGGTGGAACAAATGTTTTTTTGTTTGCATTCTCTTTTACTTCATATGCAACCGATTCAGCTACAATATCAAGCTGATCGTTTTCTGACGTTGTATTAAAAGCATCCAATGCATCATTAGACATAATAGAACTATCATCTGTAGCGTTAATTAACTTCTTGCAAGCTCTGTTCAGCACCGTTTTCTTTGCCATTTCTTCGGCAAATTTGCTGTGTGTTTTGGACTTATACCCCTTCTTCTCTGCAGACTGCCATGCTTGCCCTTGCCCCCAAGCATTTTCCAACTGGTTTCGTGTCATAACTTCAATTACTGTTTCTTTTTCTGTTCGAATAATTGCATATGCCGCACGAATTGGGTTATCCATATTCTCAAGGCTGGTTTCATGTTTTAATATCTTTTTCTCACCAGTATCCAGATCATAACCAAGTTCAAACGCATCACCCTCATAAATAACATTTGCAACAGGTTGGCATACAAGATTTTCTACTCTATTTAAAATAGCCAATGTTCCAAAATAACTCGGAACCAATGTGCATTTATTTCCGTATGCCACAAAATAACATTGCTTTTTCACAGGATTAAGTCCTTGCGTTGCCATCTGCATAAGTGCATTTGCTACAGATTCCCTTGAGCATACTTCTAACACTTTATTTCCATTTTTATCTTCTGCATCTTTCAACATCAGATACGCAGCATTCATTGCATTTGAAACAGAATATCCTCTTGGAAGTGTTAATCCATTCTGTTTTTTTGTATCTACCTGTCCAATTAATAATTCTACATCCTTGTTTGTCATAGCTAATTCTTTTTTCATCCTATGCAACCTCCACTTTCATTTCTAATTCATCTGTTCTCTCCAATTTAATAAGTTGGCAATTCATTTCTGGAATATTCCATTTATTGATACGCTCTGAGTCATCCAGGAATACAGGAACATTCACATCATTTATCCTCTGTAATGTTGAAACGATATCTAAATCAGCTACTACCTTATGCCCTTTATTCAGTCCGTTGCTATATAAAGTTCCATTGATAGTCGGCTCGCAGATTTCTGCATATCCTCCATTTATTTGTGGCTCAAATAATCTCCATTTAACAATACGAAAATGCTTGTTAATTTTGTCTGTGAGCAATTCTATCTTTTTAGAATTAAACGCTTCGTACAACATCTTCTCCTGTTCTGCTTTAGCAAGCGATTCTGACACTTCGTTCATTTTATTTTTTAAATCTTCTATTCGAGCTGTCGTAGAAATATTTGCATCCACTACAGCAAGCTTTTTGTTTACTTCATCCAGCTTCTTTTTCCATTCCTTTTTTTGCTCCATATAATGTTGATCCATAGATACCCCAATATGACTTTCTGTTTTTTTAGATAATTCAGCGACTTCATTTGCCAACTGCATATACTCTTCACTTTGCGCTGTATCATAAAATGCTGGATATTTTTCTAATTTCTCTTTTGCTTTGTTAATTTTTCCCATACAGGAAATAACCTGTTCTTTTTTCTGCTTTAATAATCTTTCTAACTCTTGTAGCTTTGCATTAGATTTTTCCAATTTTGCTTTCACCTCATTGCCTTGAGTGACAATATTTTGCAATCTGCTCTGTTTATCTCTTTCAAAATGTATTCTTGCCTCTTCTTTTCTTTCTTCTGTGTATTCTCTACCACAAGTAGGACACACAAGATTATTGTCATTAAAGGTCTCTGCATACACCTTTTCGTAAGAATTTCCGAGTTCCTGCTTTCTTTTCGACAATGCTTCTATTACACTATTACCAACTGCTATATCTTCCGCCAACTTATTTTTATCTCGTTCTACCCGCTGATAGTCTAATTCTGCATCATCCTTTTTATTCTGTGCTTCTAACTTTTTGTTATGCAACATCTTATTTCCATCTGACTCAATTTCCATCATTCTGATTTTCTTTTCATTGATTTGGGATGCAATTGCTGTTACAACTTCATTCCCTTTGGATGCATCTGAAAGAGCTTGTTCTATATCATCTATATTTCTCTCGATTTTCTTTTTTTCACTCTCTAATGCCTGACTATCTACTTCCACAATAGTCTTTTCTAATTCATCAATTCTGACTGGAAGCTCCTGCTGTTTTTTGCGATATTCTTTGATTGCTTTTGCATTTCTACTCATTAGCTCTTCGATAGAAAATTCTGTAAGAAGCTGCTGCAACGGTGCAAGTTCAGAATTGTTTTCAATAATCTGCATATCATCTATGTCCGACACCAATTCAAAAAGTTTTGCTCTTCTCTCTTTTGGCTTCATATTCAGGAAAAATTCTGCATTTGTAGAAAACTTAAACACATCCTCTGCAATCAAATCATCAATATAACGTCTATAATCTTTTAATTTCTTCGGAATACTATTTACTGTCCACTCGTTGATATTTCCATCAAATCTTTTTTCTCCTGCGCCTCTTGGCTTTGTCCATTTTTGTCTCTGTATCTTTTCAATCACAATCTCCTTTTCATCTACCAGAAGCGTAACCTCAACTCTGATATCAATAAAATCTACATCCTTTCCTTCTGCATCATGAGGACGAATTTTATCCGCCTGACTTCCATCTGACATTTTATCAAACATCACCCAACAAAACGCATCATAGATACTCGTCTTTCCGATTCCATTTTGTCCGCATATATTTGTAACTGGACCAAATTCTATCGTTAGCTCCTTGATTGCTTTGAAATTCTCAATCGCAATCTTTTTTAATTGAATTGTTCTCATTATTAAAATCCTCCTATTTCGCTATTATTTCCTTCTTAAAATCAAATTCCATCTGACTGTCTGCGCCTACTCTTGTATTTTCTACGAAAAACTTTCGCAAGCGTTCTGTCTCTTTATTGCAATCACATTTTTCACCTGGGTCCAAATTGGCACCACAGTTATCACATTTTCGAAACATCTTTTCTCTTAACCTCCTTGCATTTTTAAAGAAAAAATGCTAAACTGAACTTGGATTTTTTTGTTATTTGCCCGGCTTAGATGCTGGGCTTTTTTTCTTTGCATTTGTGTCTACGAATATCAATTAAGGATTTCGTAATCACATTCATTGCAGTTGCCCTCTTTTCGTCTGGTATGCAATCAAATCTGGTTAATTCTTCTAATATGTACTCTGCCATATCCTCCTTAATCATTCGCTCCATTTTTGTAATCAAACTTTTACTCCTTTCCGCTATCTGAAAATCCCGTAACATGTCCTGCCTTAATAACCGTTTCTTTTTGCTCTAGCATAAACTTTCTAACGCAATCGTCCAAAGTTACTGCTTCTAAATTGATCTTTTCTGAATCCATTGCCTTTCCTCCTTATTTTAGTGTGTGGGTTCTATCCCCATAAACAAAACACCCTGCCGTAAAAACAATGTAATAGACAATTATAAAATTTTTAAGGAAGGAGTAATTTTAAAATGTGCGCAATTTTTCAAAACATGAGTGTTGGCAGGGTGCCTTGTTTATGGGGATAGATTGTTCAAGCTTACTGACTAACCAATTTTCTTAAATTCCTCGTTTTGCATGTATTCCGCTTCTTGTTCTGCCATAAATTTTACAAGCGTACTTTCTCTTACTTTTAAATCACCAATTTTTAGAGCTGGAAGCTTACCAGAACGAATATACTCTCTTACTGTAATCTCACTTGTCTGCATTCTTTTAGCACACTCTTTTATTTTCAGTAATTTATCTTCTAAACTTGTTGGAACAAATGTTGCATTGCTCAGTTCCATATTTTTCAAATCATTTAGTACATTTAAAAGTTTTTCTGCATCTACAAGCATTTCTTTAATTTGTTCTACTTGCATTTCATTCACCTCACTTTCATTTTCTTGTGTTCCATACTTTTATCGCTGCAAGAGAAAACCTCACTATTGAACTTTGGATTTTCTATACTCAACACTTAAACCTAGCTTTTCTCCAGCGATATTGAAATTAACTGGTGGGCAGCTATTGCAGTTTTCTAATTCTTGGCAAGAACTACATGGAATCTGCTCACCAGCTTTTCTTTCAATTAAAAAATCCCCATACAAACAATTTAGCCAATGATACACACACTTTTCTTCTAATGTTGGTTCTCTATTTTTCTCCACTTTCTCACTCTCCTTTCTGTTCGTCTTTAAACTGTTCTTCATTATCAGAAGCAGTATCATCGAATAAATAATCAATTGATTTATCACATTCTAGACAATTCTTTATTTTTTTCGCTTCTGGAAGTGTTAAATTTGCTTTTCCATTTAATTTAAGAGACATTGTCCCTAATGTGATTCCTAATTTTTGAGCTAATTCTCTTCTTGTTAGCCCTCTTCTTGCAAGTTCTGCTTCCAAATTTTTGTACAAGCTATATCACCTCTTTCAAATTTACGAATTTTCGTTAATTACATTTTTATTATAACCGAATTTTCGTTAATGTCAATACATTTTCTCGATTTTTCGTTAATTTTTTTTGAATAACCTTTTTAAATTTACGATTTTTCATTTATTATTATTGATTTTTCGTTAATAAAATGATAGAATAACCTTAAAGAAGGAGGTGTACAAAATGTCACAACTAGAAGATGAATTAAAAGCGCTTATATTAAGTCGATATAAGAGTATAAGAGAATTTACTACAAAAATAGATATGCCATACTCTACTATGGATAGCGTTTTGAAACGTGGTGTAAACAAAGCTAATATCACAAATATAATCAAAATATGTCGTGAACTAGACATAGACACAGAAAAATTAGCAGATGGAAAAATTATATTTACTAATACAAAAAAAGCAGATAATTTCAAGAAAGGAATCAAAATTCCAGTTCTAGGACGGGTTCCTGCTGGTGTTCCAATAGAAGCAGTTGAAGATATTATTGACTATGAAGAAATTCCAGTTGAAATGGCAAAAGATGGGGAGTTTTTTGGTTTGCAAATTAAGGGGGACAGTATGGAACCTCGAATTTGTGAGGGAGATGTTGTTATCGTTCGCAAACAAGATGATGCGGAAAGTGGCGATTTAGTAATCGCAATGATAAATGGAGATGAAGCAACCTGCAAAAGGTTGATGAAATATAGCGATGGTATCAGATTAATGCCTAGCAATCCAACATATGAACCACTCTACTTTTCTAATAAAGAAATAGAAGAAAAGCCTGTGAAAATTATTGGTAGAGTTGTGGAGAACAGGCAAAAATATTAATATTAAGGGGGATTTATTATATGGGGTTATTCAACAAAAAAGGCGAATGCAGTATATGCCACAGCAATATAGCTACCAAAAAGTTATCAGACGGTGAAATTTGCAAAGAGTGCATTTCTAAATGTAATCTTTTCATTAAACCGCTTTCTTGGAAGCAAGTCGCTTCACAAAAAGTTCGCGATGCTATTTCTCAACAGAAGATAAATAGCGAACTATTGAAACAATTTTCTTCAACAAAAACATTCGGCACGCATTTAACGATTGACGAAACCAATCATTTATGGAAATTGGATCATTCAAACATAATTTTTCGTTACAACGAAATAATCAGTTACGAATTATTAGAAGATGGTGAAACAATTACTAAAGGTGGATTAGGCAGTGCTATTGTTGGCGGTGTTTTATTTGGTGGTGCTGGTGCTATTGTCGGTGGTGCTGTAGGTAAAAAACGAACCAAACAAGAAATCACTGAATACAAGATAAAAATTGTTACTAAAAATGCTTTTTATCCAAATTTATATATTGATTTTTTAATAACTGGCAAAATCAAATCAGGTAGTTTTTCGTATAAACTTTATCATAACAACGCGCAAAGTATATTATCGGCACTTTCAGTAATGGTAAATACTGTATCAGAACAGAATACAGATTCCATTTCTCTGGCTGACGAAATTTTGAAATATAAACAACTACTGGATAACGGTATCATATCAGAAGAAGATTTTGAAAACAAGAAAAATCAATTACTAAAAATGTAACAGTTCTTTTTTCACTACTTTAATGCTACATAAGTTAAATCAGAAGGGAGCAGTGATTTTGTGAATATAGTCCAAAAAATTTGTAGCACCTTATGTTCGCTAATTAAAAAGTTATGTGGATATTTCTGTTTATTAATGGCAATTGCATCTTTTACTTTGTCATTTACAGATGAAAACGGTGAATTTGCTATATATTTCACAATGTTTATCTTTTTTTGGAGTAGTTTCATTCTTGTGTCTCAAACCAAAGAAATCAAAATTGCAAAATTCAAAAAAATCTCATGTTAATGACAGAAAAATCGTTGAATGTAGCACTCAAAATGAAACATCGAGAAATAAAGCACTAAAAAACGGAACTTTGTTCGATATAGAAGCTAATATAAAACAGGAAGAATATCCTATAGATTTTTTAGAACATATGAGAACTAGCTACACTAAGGAAAACATTCCTAATCTTGTAAGGCAAATAGAAGAATCAATTCATTTGGTAAAAACTACAACAAATGTTGAAACACTAATTTCAAGAAGAGAATTCGCTTTGAGACAGTGTTGCACATTAAAACAATTAGAATACTGTGGTTTGTACAAAGGAACAGTTTCAACTGATGAATATATAAATATATTAAGTCATGATTTATTTGTACATTTAAAAAGATGCTATGACGATTATTATCAAAAGGCTAGTCAATTGAAAACCGCAAAAGGATTTGAAAATAGAATGAATAAGTTTTGGGGTAATCTAACTGAAAACCTTGATGAATATACAGTAGAAGATTTCAAAGAATTTATTAACAAATAGCAAAACAAAATATGAAGCTATAAATGCATAGACTTTTATAAATGAATTCTGAGGACGGAACAGGCAACCGTCTATAGGAAATACTAATTTTATGATTTTTGATATAGATTGGAGGTTTTATTTATGAGTAATAAAGAAACAATTATCAGCTTACTTGACAAAGTTCCAGAATATAAAATGGGCTATATCCTTGCATATGTGCAAGGCATTACCGCTGATGAGGAATCCGATGATAATTTCTGCCAACAAATGCTTGATGATTACGAAAACGACACCGATCCAGAAAAGGACGATACCTATTCTCTTGAAGTTTGCAAAAAGGAATGGGGGATTGACTGATGTATCGTGTAGTTTTAAAGAAACGTGCCAAGAAATTTATTGATAAATTGCCAAAAGGTGAAAAAATCCGTATCGTTAGAGCTATTGAGCAGCTTCCGGATGGAGAAGATATAAAAAAGTTAAAAGGTCACTCTAATTTGTTGCGCTTACGCATTGGAGATTACAGAATTATATATACAGTAGATAACGGAGAATACATTATTCTTGTAATTGATGCTGGAAATCGAGGAGATATTTACAAAAAATATTAATCGGGGCACGCTGATACAACTTTGCAACTTTCCAACATCAAAAAAACATTATTACAATCAATAGGAGATGTAAACCAATGATAAACCAATCAAAAATAGATTCGATCCGTTTAAAAGACATATCCGTAGGTTATGCAGATGGACTCAAAGAAGCAAATGACGAAAAATTTGAAACTATTTTTTATACCGAAAATAATAAATACCACCAATTAGCAACAAATCAATCTATATTTATTATTTCAGGAAAAAAAGGAACTGGAAAAACAATTCTTGCTAAGTATTTTCAGCATGAATGTAATAAAAATAATCATCCAACTCAAATGCTCACAAACAAAGATATCATCCTTAGACAATTGATAGAAAAAGGTAATTTAGAACCATCAAAGAATGAAAGGAAATTACTTATAGAATATACAATATATAGAGAATTTGCTAACCTAATTTATAAACACAAAAATCAAATTCCTAAAGTTGTCCGTCTATTTAATCGAAAAAAAATGTCGTATTTGAAATCAGTTGTAGAAGAACGTGATCATAGTGAAAACTTCATACAGAGACAATACTCCACAGACATCGAAGACTCATCCATTTATTCCTCTGGAACATTTTTTAAAAAAGTACTAGGTATTTTCAATCTATCTCATAGGTATGCTAAGCATGCCCAATACGAGAGAAATCCCTATTACAATCAACTCAACAGGATAAAAGAATGCGTGTTTTTGTTTATGAGACATATTCAAGTAAATATTATCTTTGATGATTTAGATGAGTATGATTCAATAATCACAGGTAATGAGAGCTTCACATCATTTTTACTAGATTTGATTGATTGCACATCTACAATTAATGATGACATACAATTTAACAAGTGCCAAAACTGTAGAGTTATATTGCTCCTTCGTTCTGACATTATTCAAATTCTAAATAATTATGGCAAAAATTTAAGCAAAAAAACTTCTAATTGCGAAATAACTTTGAACTGGATGAAAAATAGCCACTCAAAAGAAATACAACCTCTCATGGATTTGATTACTACAAAAATCAAAAAATCAAATACACAATTGTATGCAATTTCTAACCAAGAAGTTTATGATAGGTTTTTTCCGAAAGAAATCAAGGGAATTCCATTAAATAAATATATCCTTCATGCTACATTTGGAAGACCTCGTGACGTAATAAATATGTTAAATATAATCATTCAAGAGCATCCGGCCAAAACCAAATTTGATGAAAAGTTATTTACGAGCACTAGGCTTGCGTATTCTCGTAATTTTCAAAATGAACTGCGAAACGAAATGAGCTCGTATTATGCGCCTGAACTTATTTCTGACATATTTAACTTAATTATCATTCATAATAAAACAGAATTCTGGAAAGACGAAATTGAAGATACATTTTGTAAGAACCAAAATAAATTTCTAGAATTAAAAGACGTTTCTGAATTCATCGATATTTCTTATAACTTTGGCATAATCGGAAATGTCTGGCTTGCAGATAATAAGAAACGCCAAAGCGCAAGAAGATATTCTTGGAAATATCGAGAAGACGGGCATGACTACCCTGATGTCTCAAAAAGATTTATACTGCATAATGGGCTGCAAAAATCCTTAATAAATATATAAAAAGATAAAGGCACATAACGTGCCTTTACCATAAGGGCTCCTTCGTCCCCTACAAACGATATATAAATATCTCATATTTGTATTATATACGCAATTTGTTAAAATGCAATATATAAATTATTAAATTATTATGAACGATAGTGTTAAACAAACCGCCCCTGCTACCAACAAGGACGGATAACATAGATTACTAGCAAACCAAAGGCTGCATGATATAATCTACCATAAGCAAGTAAATTATACCATGCATCCTACCAATTTTCTAGGGTGTATTTTTTATACCCTTTTTTACCAAGAAAGGATGATGCAATATGGCAGAAGTTACAGCAAGAAAACGTGGTTCTAGCTGGTCTTATAGCTTTGAAATGGCTAGAATAAATGGAAAAAGAAAACGAAAAGAGAAAGGAGGTTTTCGTACCAAAAAAGAAGCACTAGAAGCTGGTGTAAAAGCGAAAGCTGATTATGATAATTCTGGTCAAACCTTTACACCGTCAGAAATCAGCGTTGCAGACTATATGGATTATTGGTTGGATAATTATGTGAAAGTAAACTGTTCCTTAAATACAGTAGCAGGCTACCGTGGTATCATAAAGAACCATATCAAACCAAAGCTTGGAGCATATAAATTAAAATCGGTTTCTCCATCAATTCTGCAGGAATTTATAAATGATATTTACTCGCATGGATACAGCAAAAACATGATGGTAAATATAAAAACTGTGCTTTGCGGTGCATTTGCATACGCAGTAGATGTTTGTAAATTTATACAAGACACTCCAGCGGCTAGAATTAAATTGCCTAAATTCGCAAAGGAAAAGAAAGAACGTTCCGTTGTTACCCCGGAACAGTTTAAACAAATTATAGAAAAATTTAACGAGGATACCAATTTTTATTTACCTATCATGCTCGGTTACCATTGTGGATTGCGAATAGGCGAATGTTTTGGATTAACCTGGGACTGCATTGATTTCGAAAACAGGACCTTAACGGTTGATAAATCTCTAAATTACGACAGATTAGGCAAAAGATGGTATTACGGTTCCCCAAAAACAAAAACATCCAATCGAACAATTTTCTTTGGAAACACAATCCTGTCTTTGTTAAAAAAGGAAAGGAAAAAGCAAAAAGAAAATCGATTAAGATATGGAGAATTTTATACCGTTCAACACATAAAAGAAATCCAATCGAACGGAAGAAAACACAAATATATTGAAGAAAATTTTCTGTGTGATGGCACTTCTGATGTAGAACCAGTTTGTGTCAAAGAAAATGGTTCTATACTTACATCCGGAAGCTTTCGATATTGTTCTCGTGTGATCCATTACGAACTTGGTAATCCTTCTTTCGATTATCACTCTCTACGGCACACACACGCAACAATCTTAATTGAAAATGGAGCTAATATTAAAGATGTGCAGGAACGGCTTGGACATTCTAATATAGAAACAACAATGGACACTTATGTTCACAATACCGACAGCATGAAAAAAGAAAGCGTAGACATATTTGAAAAAGCAATTAATCAATAGACCATTTGCCTACCTGCTAAAAAAAGCGTAGGCAAATGGTAGGCAAACAGGTATTTTACATCCGTATAAAAGCCTATAAATCCTTATTTTATGCGGCTTAGCAAGCACACCGTCTCCACATGCACCGTCTGCGGAAACATATCCACGCACTTCACACGTTTCACCTCATACCCACATTCCTGCAACATTTCCAAGTCTCTTGCCAGACTGGTTGGTTTACAGGAAATATAGACCATCTGCTCTACTCCGTAATCAATAATTTTCTTCAATGCTTTTGGGTGGATTCCATCGCGTGGCGGATCAAGGACAATCATGTCTGGTTTTTCCTGAATGGTATCCAGTACCTTTAGTACATCGCCAGCGATAAATTCACAATTTGTCAAACCGTTTCGCTTTGCATTTTCTCTGGCGGCTACTACGGCCTCCTCTACGATTTCTACGCCAATGACTTTCTTGGCTACTGGTGCCATCATTTGTGCGATGGTTCCCGTTCCACTGTACAAGTCAAATACGACTTTTCCTTCTGCTGCATCATTTCCTGTGCTAGTCATAAATTCTCTGGCTGTGCTATATAATACTTCCGCCCCCAGTGAATTTGTCTGGAAAAAGGAAAAGGTTGAAATCTTAAATTGTAGGCCTAACAATTCCTCGTAGAAATAGTCTTGTCCATATAACACTTCTGTTGTATCGCTCTGCACTACGTCTGCCAAACTGTCATTTTTAATATGCAGGATTCCTACAATCTTTCCTTCTAATGGCAAGGCTAATAATTGTTCCACCAACTCTTGTAATGGGACCAACTCCTGTGTAGTTGTAACAATACTAATGAGCAATTCTCCAGTTTTTACAGCTCGCCTTACTAATAAATGTCTTAAATATCCCTCATGAGACATCCGATGAAAAAAATTCACCTTTCTTTCTGTAAAATACTGTAATACTGCCTCTAAAATTGTGTTGTAATCCTTATGCACAATTTTACAATCTTTCGTTGTGACAATGTCATGAAAGCTTCCTTTTTTATGCATTCCCAATGCCAAAGGACCATCCTTATACTCGTCACCAAAGGTAAATTCCATTTTATTACGGTATTCCCATTCGCTTGGACTTCCCACAATACCCTCAAATGGTACGTTTGGACAGACTCCACGCAATAATTTTTCTACCTGCTGTGCTTTAATCTGCAACTGTTCCTCATAAGAAAGGGTCTGATAACTGCATCCTCCACAGGCTCCAAACCCTGCGCATGAACCTTGTCTTGTTTCAAGTTTTGAGGATTCTAATACTTCCAGTAATCTTCCCTCGTATTTTCCTTTTCTTGCTTTATTAATAGAAAAACGAATCTTTTGTCCTAGAATTCCATTTTTAACAAGCACCTTATTTTTTTTCTTTTCACCATTTTCCTGGGTTTCTTCTACATAAACCACTGCTTTATTTGGAAAATCAACTTCTTCTACAATGCCCTCATAAATCTGACCTTTTTTCATATTTGATACCACTCTGCCAAGTTTTGGCATTTACAAACATCAAATTAAACTGTTTGCATTTTCCTTTCTTATTTTTATACTAAACTATTATCAATAACCATGATCCACATACTTCCATTTTCCGCCCTTATTTCGTACCAAAATCCAGTTCCAATCATCATATGTACTGTTGGCTTCTAAAGAGCCATCTCCACCGGATGAATCTACATCAAAGGAAGATAATAAAACAATCACTTCATCTGCATTATTTCTATCTGCCCAATTTTGATACGCATCCAACGACTCATCTCCTGCATAGCAAATTTTATTCAACTTACATCCTTTCCACTTTTCCTTAAATTCTTTTATAATAATTTCTATTGCAGAATTAATCTCTTCGGAAGAATATTTCACAGATTCCTCCTCAATGATTTTGACATTTTTAACATTTCCACCACATGCACATAAACCAAAAGACATAGCTATGACAATTAGAAGCATAGTTGCTCTCTTCATTTTTGTTATCTCCTTAACGTTACATTTTCACTAACTATATCCGCCTTTTCCATTTTCTTCTATTTAAAATAGCATTTTTTTCTATCTTATCAATAGTTTGGTAACTTTTCTCCATAATAATCTTACCATTATTCCATATAATTTTCCTGACAATTGATAATATAAAAACCTTTTCGATTTAAACTATCCTCTCGATTATATATCATTTCACTTCCATCCATCTGTCGGAAAATAGCTCCTGCCTCTTCCACAATACATTGCATAGCTGCTGTATCCCATTCCATTGTTGGGTTGTAACGATAATATACCTCTGCCTCTCCTTTGGCAATCACACATCCCTTTAGAGAACTTCCCATAGATACAAAATTGGTCAAATGATATTTTTCTAATAACCGATCCATTTCCGGACAACCATGAGAATTACTCATAACCACACGTATATCATTCGTACGATTACTAACTGACAACTTTGTAACCTGCCCATTTACCTGCATAAAAGCACCTAAGCCCTGTGCAGCATAGTATAATTCCTCTGTGACAGGTACATAAATCACCCCTAAAATGGACTTATGTTTATATGATAAAGCAATATTTACGGTAAACTGCCCATTTCGCTTAATAAATTCCTTCGTGCCATCCAACGGATCAACAATAAAACAATAATCATTTTCTAAGCGAGACAGATTATCTTTTTCTTCTTCTGAAAGAATCGCATATTCAGGGAACTCTTTTTTCAAGCAATCCACAATAATTGCATTAGCTGCCTTATCTGCTGCTGTAAGTGGCATATCACCCTCTTTATATTTTATCTGCATATCTTCACAATTATTATATACGTCCATAATTGCCTTTCCTGCCTCTACGGACACTTTTTTTAACACTTCGATTATTTTCTGTAACTCCATACAATCTCCTTATCTATTCTTACTATTACAAAACTAAGAGAGTACACAACCTTTTTGCGGGCATGGCACTCTCTTTTCACTAGCTGCTCTATGATTTCTGCTTGTTTCGTTAGTTTCCCTTACCAACTCAACACTTCGGCTCCATCTTCTGTTACCAAAACCATAATTTCCCACTGTGCAGATGGAAGCCCATCTTCTGTATAAACTTCCCAGCCATTTTCCTCATCTGTAAAAATATCTGGTTTTCCCATATTTACCATTGGTTCTATCGTAAATATCATACCAGGCACCATGAGCATATCGGTTCCTCTTTTACTATTGTAACCAACCCATGGATCTTCATGAAATTCAAGTCCAACTCCATGTCCTCCAATTTCTCGTACAACTGTATATCCATTGGCAAATGCATGGTCATGAACAGCCTGCCCCATATCTCCTAAATATCCCCAAGGTTTTACCTGTTCCAAACCTTTATACACACATTCCTTCGTTACATCCACTAATTTCTTTTTCTCCAGACTTACATCGCCAATGCAAAACATTCTGGAAGAATCGGAAAAATAACCATTTAAAATTGTGGAACAATCTACATTTACAATATCTCCTGACTGTAAAATCACATTTTCAGAAGGGAAACCATGGCAAACCTGATCATTCACAGAAGTACAAACACTATATGGATAACCTTCATAGTTTAATGGTGCAGGGATACCGCCTCTCTCTGTTGTCATGTCATATACAATTTTATCAATTTCAGCAGTACTCATTCCTTCATGAATATGCTCCTCAATGTAATCCAAAATAGCAACATTGATCTTACAACTTTCTTTTATTTTTTCAATCTGCTCCTTATTTTTTATAATGGAGCGGGATGGTACAATGTGTCCCTGTGCCTTTGCCATAGCAATTTTTTCATCAAACTGTAGATGGCAAGCCTTATACTTTCTACCACTTTTACACCAACACATATCATTTCGTCCAAGTTTCTTTTCCATAATTATAATCCGCCTTTCTGCGAAAGCCACCAATGTGTCATGAAACACCTTGGCTGA
>OIWU01000519.1_pt1 | contig 46812 bp, 36 predicted proteins | sample 1587711 | NCBI WGS metagenome assembly OIWU01 (sample SAMEA3888909, study PRJEB22519) | human gut metagenome | biome: human gut; feature: human-associated habitat; material: faeces | place: Denmark | collected 2010 | reverse complement strand
ACTTTGTGTATTTCAAGATTTTCAAACCGATAAGTTGGGACGAAAGACCCGCTGATCGCCGCAGCCGATTGATTCAGAGGTTCCCTTATGTTTTGCGCGTGAACTGGGTGCCGCATTTCGGGCAGCGGATCTTGATCTTGCCGCGGTGGCGCGGGACGCGCATCGTCTGGCGGCAGCTCGGGCAGCGGAAATAGCGGTTTTTGCGGTCGGTCAGGCGCGCCCAGAAATTCTTGAAGGCGCGGTTTTCGCGCTGGCGGCGGTAAATGTTCCGCGAGAGCAGACGGAAGATCGCGAAGCCGAGCATGGCATAGACCAGCAGCGAGAGCGCCGGCCAGATGCCGAGCGAATAAAACGCGCGTCTGCGGAAAAAGACCGACAGCAGATTGTTGAGCAGACTCAGGCAGACCGCGCCGCCCAACAGAAACAAATTAAAATTGTCGGAGCCGTAACGCCCGTACATGAAGCGGCGCACGGACTCGGACAAGCGTCGAAGCATAATCATCACCTGATTCCCATTATAGCGATTTTGGACGGATTTACAAGCAACTGCGGGCAAAGTTTACGAAATATTTACGTTTTTATTAAGAAAGAACCTAACCGACGAAAATGCTTGTGAAAACATAAAGATCGTGTTAAAATAAACAAAAGGCAAAACAAATGCGCGGAATTTGCGATTTTCCGGCGGCGCGGTATTGTACCGCGCCGTTTTTTTTGATATAATAAAAAGAAAAAATGGGGGAACCGGAATTTGTAGCGGTGTCCCATGGAATGTGGATGTGGCTTTTGCTTTGAAGTACGGAACTTGGAAAATCGGACAGCCGGATGCGGCGGCCGTGGCGGCGCTGGAGCGCGGCGGCTATGGCGCGCTGACGGCGCGTGTGCTCAGCGCGCGCGGCTGCGAGACGGCCGAGCAGGCCGAGGCGCTCCTGCGGACGGACAGCCCGCTGGAGGAGCCGCTGCTGCTCAGGGAGATGGATCGCGCCGTCGCCGCGATCGAGCAGGCGCTTCGCGACGGCACGCGCATTGCGGTGTTCGGCGACTATGACGTCGACGGCATCACGGCGACCTGCCTCCTGACGGATTATCTGCGCTCGCGCGGCGCGGATTGCACATATCATATCCCCGGACGGCTCGAGGAGGGCTACGGCCTCAATGCCGGGGCGATCCGGGAGCTTGCCGCGCAGGGCGTTGGGCTGATCGTCTCGGTCGACTGCGGCATCACGGCGCTCGAGGAGGCGCAGCTCTGCCGCGAGCTGGGCGTGCGGTTGGTCATCACCGACCACCACGAGTGCAAGCCGACCCTGCCGCAGGCGGACGCCGTGGTCGACCCGCACCGCCCCGACCGCACCTATCCGCACACCGATCTCTCCGGCGTGGGCGTCGCCTTCAAGCTGGCGGCCGCGCTCGAGGGCGATCAGGACGCGGCTGCGCGGCGCTACTGCGACCTTGTCTGTCTTGGGACGGTCGCGGACGTCATGCCCCTGCGGGGAGAGAACCGGCGGCTGGTCGTGATGGGGCTTGCGGATCTGCAGCGGCCGCACCGGCTCGGTCTGCGCGCGCTGATCGAGGCCTGCTCGTGCAGCGGGCAGCCGATCACGGCGGGCACGATCGGCTATGTGCTTGCGCCGCGCATCAACGCCGCCGGGCGCATGGAGCACGCCGAGCTTGCCGTGCAGCTCTTCCTCTCGGACGACCCGGCGCAGGCGCAGGAGCTGGCTGAGACGCTCTGCCGCCTGAACCGCGAGCGGCAGTCCACGGAGAGCGAGATCTATCGCGAGGCCAGCGACATGGTGCGCCGGGAACACCCGGACGACAGCGCCATTGTGCTGGCCGGGGAGAACTGGCATCAGGGCGTGATCGGCATCGTCGCCTCGCGCCTTTGCGAGGAATTCTGCCGCCCGACCTTTTTGATCTGCATGAACGGCGAGCACGGCAAGGCGTCCTCGCGCTCCTACGGCGGCTTTAATCTGTTCCGCTCCTTGCAGGAGCTTGCGCCCCTGCTTGAGGGCTACGGCGGGCATGAATTTGCCGCGGGCTTCACCATCCCGCGCGAGAATATCGACGTGTTTCGGCAGGAGATGTGCCGCCGCGCGCAGGCGCACCGGGAATCCGGCGCGGGGCAGCCCGCGCTCGAGATCGACTGTGCCGTGCAGGCGCGGCTGCTGACCGAGCCGGAGATCGCCGCGCTCGACCGGCTCGAGCCGTGCGGCGCGGGCTGCCCCAAGCCGGTGCTCTGCCTGAGCGGCGCCGGCATCGAGCGCGTCAGCACCGTCGGCGGCGGCAAGCATCTGCGCTTGCAGCTCCGCAGCGCCGACGGCGTCAGTCTGCAGGCGATCTATTTTTCGGCCGGTGCGCTTGCCCAGAGGCTGCACCCCGGCGACCGCGTGGACGTCGCGTTCCACGCGCAGATCAACGAATTCCGAAATGTGCGCAGCGTCCAGCTCAATGTGCTCGACCTGCGGCGCTATGCCCCGGCGGAGCTGTTCGACCGCTATCGCGAGGGCGAACGGCTGACCGGTGCGGAGCGCGCGGCGCTTGCGCCGCAGCGCAGCGACGTGGCCGACGTCTGGCGCTATCTCTGCCGCGCGGCCGACCGCAGCCGAACGCTGCACTGCGAGCGCAGCGCGCTGTGTCTGGCCGTTTCAACGGCAAGCCCGCGCCACAGTCCGGAGCGCACGCTGCCCTGCGTGGCGATCCTGGCCGAGCTGCATCTCTTGACCGTCCGGCGCGACGGCGCGATGCTCACGCTCACGCTGGCCGACGGCAGCGTCCGCTCCGCGCTCGAAAACAGCGCGCTTTACCGCGCTTTGAAGGGAGAGAGCTGAAATATGGAGACCTTTCAGGATCATTATAACAGCATGATGAAGACCATTGCGCAGCACTGCCCCCAGGCCGATCTTGCGATCATCAACCGCGCGGTGGACTATGCGCGCGCCAAGCACGACGGGCAGCTCCGCAAGGACGGCTCGCCGTATATCATCCATCCGCTGGCCGTCGCGGAGATCGTTGCTGAGACCGGGCTGGACACCGACGCGATCCTGGGCGCGATCCTGCACGACTGCATCGAGGACACCGACTCGACCTATGACGAGATCGCCCGGCAGTTCGGTCAGACGGTCGCGGCGCTGGTCGAGGGCGTCACGAAGCTGACGCGCGTCGAATATTCCACGCTCGAGGAGCAGCAGATGGAGAATCTGCGCAAGATGTTCATGGCCATGAGCAAGGACATCCGCGTGGTGCTCATCAAGATCTGCGACCGGCTGCACAACACGCGCACGATGGAATACCAGACTCCGGCCAAGCAGATCTCCAAATCGCGCGAGACGATGGATATCTACGCCCCGCTGGCGCACCGTCTCGGTATGCAGAAGATCAAATGGGAGCTGGAGGACACCAGCCTGAAATATCTCGACCCCGTGGGCTATAACGACATCATGACCTATCTCGACGCCCATCAGGCCGAGGCCGACCGCTTCATGAAGGAGATCCAGACGACCATCACGACGCGGCTGTCCTCCGTGGGCATCCACGGCACGATCTACGGCCGCATCAAGCACGTCTATTCCATCTATCGCAAGATGAAGGCGCAGAACAAGACGATCGACGAGCTTTATGATATGTACGCCTTTCGCGTGATCGTCGATTCGATCCCGGACTGCTATAACGTTCTCGGCCACATCCATGACCTGTTCAATCTGGTTCCGGGGCGCTTCAAGGACTATATTTCCACGCCGAAGCCGAATATGTATCAGTCGCTCCACACGACCGTCATCGGCCATCAGGGCATCCCCTTCGAGGTGCAGATCCGCACGTGGGAGATGCACGAGACGGCGGAATACGGCATCGCCGCCCACTGGAAATACAAGCAGGGCGTGGCCGGAGGCGACGAGAAGGAGTTTGAATGGGTGCGCCGTCTGCTGGAATCCCAGCAGGAGGAAAACGACGCCGAGGATTACATCCACTCGCTCAAGGTCGATATGTTCGACGACGAGGTCTTCGTCTTCACGCCGAAGGGCAAGGTCATGAGCCTGCCCTCCGGCTCGACGCCGATCGATTTTGCCTATGCCATCCATTCCGGCGTCGGCAATGCCATGGTCGGCGCGAAGGTCAACAACCGGATCGCCAGCTTCGATCAGCCGCTCAAAAACGGCGACATCGTTGAGATCCTGACCTCCAAGACCGCCAAGGGGCCGAGCCGCGATTGGCTGAACATCTGCAACTCCAACCAGGCGCGCACAAAGATCAAGCAGTGGTTCAAAAAGGAAAAGCGCGAGGAGAACGTCGCGCATGGCAAGGCCAGCTTCGAGGGCGAGCTGCGGCGCGGGGGCGTGAACCCGGCGCTCGTGCAGGCTCCGGAGCTGCTGCCGACGCTGCTGCGCAAGCTGGCCTTCGACTCGCTGGACGATATGTATGCCGCCATCGGCTATGGCGGCCTGACGGCGGCCAAGGCCTTCGGCCGCGTGCGCGACGAGCTGACGCGCGCCAGCCGTCAGACGGCGGCCAAGGAGCCGCCCAAGCAGGCCGAGACGGTCAAGAGCCGCCATAAGGATTCCGGCGTGACGGTCGAGGATATTGATTCCTGCATGATCAAGTTCTCGCGCTGCTGCACGCCCGTCCCCGGAGACGACATCATCGGCTTTATCACGCGGGGCTACGGCGTGTCCGTCCACCGCAAGGACTGCCGCAACGCCGCCGGTGCCAACGACCCCAAGCAGAAGGGGCGCTGGGTGCAGGTGCACTGGAACACCGCCGAGGACAAGCCGTTTTCCACGACCTTCGAGATCGACTCGGAGGACCGCAGCGGGCTTTGGATGGACATCGCCACCGCGCTGTCGACTGCCAAGGTCAAGGTCTCCGAGATCTCCGCGCGCGAAATGCCCGCCGGGAAGGCGCGCACCGTCGCGACCTTTGAGGTCAAAAACGTGCAGGAGCTGGAGAGCATCCGCACGAAGATCCGCGCGATCCCGGGCGTTACGGACGTGCGAAGGGGGCAGGACTGATGCGCGCGGTCGTGATGCGTGTGAAGCACGCCTCCGTGACGATCGACGGGCGCGTCAACGGCGCGATCGGGCAGGGACTGCTGATCCTGCTGGGCGTCGCGCCGACCGATACGCCCGCGCTGTGCGATAAATTGGCGGAAAAGGCGCTCGGACTGCGCATTTTCTGCGACGAAAACGGGAAAATGAACCGTTCCCTTGCCGACGTCGGCGGGCAGGTGCTCGTGGTGAGCCAGTTCACGCTCTTCGCCGACTGCAAAAAGGGCAAACGCCCGAGCTTCTTCGGCGCGGCCGCGCCGGAGCTTGCAGACGCGCTCTATGAGCGCTTCTTAGACGACTGCCGCGCCCGTGGCTTCGAGCCGCGGCACGGCGAATTCGGCGCGGATATGCAGGTGGAGTCCTGCAACGACGGGCCGGTCACGATCCCGCTCGATACGGACGATTGGATGTGAGATTCAGATGAAAATCCGGAAAATTCCGGTCGGAATGCTTCAGGAAAATTGTTATTTTGTCTCCGACGAGAACGGCGAGACGGCCGTGATCGACCCGGGAGACGAGGCGGACAGGCTGCTCGGCCTTTTGCAGAACGGCGGCCTGACGCCGCGCTGCATCCTGCTCACGCACGGCCATTTTGACCACGTCGGCGCGGCTGCTGCGCTCGCGGAGCGCTACCATTGCCCGGTGTATCTGCATGAGGCAGACCGGGCGCTCCCTGCGCGGCTGACCGGCGGGCCGCTGCCGCAGACGCGTGCGCTGCACGAGGGCGACGAGCTTGCGGTCGGCGCGCTGCGCTTCCGCGTGTTCGAAACGCCGGGGCATTCGGCTGGCTCGGTGAGCCTGCTCTGCTGCGACGCGCTGTTCTCCGGCGACACGATCTTTGCCGGAGGCTCTTGGGGGCGGACGGATTTCCCCGGCGGCAGTGAGCCGGCGCTCCGCGCCTCTCTGCGCCGTCTGGCCGCGCTGCCGCCGCAGACGCGCGTTTTCCCCGGTCACGGTCCGGAGACGACGATCGCGGCCGAGCGCGCCTGCGACCCGTTTATGATGAAATAGGAGAAAACAATGGCAATCATTCAAAAGCTGCCGCAGCAGGTCGCCGACATGATCGCTGCCGGTGAGGTGGTCGAACGTCCTGCCAGCGCCGCCAAGGAGCTGGTCGAGAACGCGATCGACGCCGGGGCGAAGCACGTCACGGTCGAGCTGCAAAACGGCGGCATGACCTTTCTGCGCGTCACGGACGACGGCTGCGGCATGAGCGCCGAGGACGCCGAGACGGCCTTCCTGCGCCACGCCACAAGCAAGCTGCGCACGGCGCAGGATCTCGAGGCGATCCGCACGCTGGGCTTCCGCGGCGAGGCGCTGGCGGCGATCTCCGCCGTTTCGCGCGTCGATCTGCTCACGCGCCGACGCGAAAACGATTTCGGCACGTCGCTGCATCTTGACGGCGGCGTCGTGACCGAGCGCGGCGAGGCCGGGTGTCCCGTGGGCACGACGATCATCGTCCGCGATCTGTTCTATAACACCCCCGCACGCCTGAAATTCATGAAGCGCGACACCGTCGAGGGCGCGGCTGTTCTGGCCGCCGTGCAGAAGCTGGCGCTGGCGCATCCCGAGATCGCCTTCCGCGTGCTGCGCGAGGGCGCCGAGCAGCTCCAGACCCCCGGCGACGGGCAGCTCGAGAGCGCGCTTTACGCCGTTTTGGGGCGGCAGAGCGCCCGCGAGATGGTCGCCGTGGAGAGCAAATGGGAGCGCTTCACGCTCTCGGGCTATGTCTCGCGCCCGACGGCCACGCGCGGCAACCGGATGCAGCAGATCTTTTTCGTCAACGGGCGGCTGGTGCGCTCGAAGACGATGACCGCCGCGCTCGAGGAGGCCTACAGCAACCGGCTGATGGTCGGGCGCTATCCCTACTGCGTGCTGGAGCTGCGACTGCCGGAGCATCTGGTGGATGTGAACGTCCACCCGGCGAAGATCGAGGTCAAGTTCCTGCGGGAGCATGACGTGTTTGACTGCGTGCGCTACGGCGTGCAGGGGGCGCTCGACCGTGCCTCCGGGCGCGTGGAGCTGCAATTCGGCAAGGCGCAGCTGCCGTCCGAGCTGAGCCGCAGCGCGCCGGTCGTCGCCTCGCCGACGGCGGTGCAGACGGCGAGGAATCCCGAATTTTTCCGCACGATGACAGCAGGGGAGTTCCGCGAATTTGCGCAGACCGTGCGTCCTGCGCCGCGTCCGAGCGCCCCGGAGCGCCCGAAGCCGGTCGAAAAGAAGCCGGACGTGCCGCCTTTTGAGCCGCGCCCTGCCGCGCCCGTCCCGCCTGTGCAGCGGACGGTTCGACCCGTGGACGTGCTCTGCGATCTGGAGGAGCCGGACGGCCCGGTGCTGCCGCCGCAGGCCGCCGCGCAGGAGCTGCCCGCGCAGGAGCCGGAGCAGCCCGTCGACCTGACGGAGGGATCCGAGCAGCCCTACCGCATCGTCGGCGAGGTGCTCGATACCTATATCCTCGTCGAGCAGGGCAGGCAGCTTCTGCTCATCGACAAGCACGCCGCGCACGAGCGCATTTTGTTTGAAAAATTCCGCGCCCGGCAGGAGCCGATCCTCTCGCAGCTGCTGCTCACGCCGGTGCTCTATCACGCCGATCGCGAGGAGGCGGCCGTCCTGCTGGAGAATACCGCGCTGCTCGAGCAGTGCGGCTACGGCATCTCGGACTACGGCGACGGTACGCTGGCCGTCGGGCAGATCCCGGCCGACCTTGCGCCGGAGGACGCCGCTGCGACGCTGGGCGCGCTGGCGAGCGACCTTCTGACCGGAAAACAGACCGACCCCAAGACCCTGCGCGACAATATGCTGCACACAATCGCCTGCAAGGCCGCCATCAAGGGCGGCTGGCACACCGAGGAGGCCGAGCGCGCCGCGCTCGTGCGGCAGGTGCTTGCGCGCGACGATCTGAAATACTGCCCGCACGGGCGGCCAATTTGCGCGGTCATGACTGCCGCTCAGCTCGAGCGGCAGTTCAGGAGGAGCTGAGCCATGGTCGTTTGCATCGTCGGCTCGACTGCCACCGGAAAGACCCGCCTGTCTGTCGCTTTGGCCGAGGCGCTCGGCGGCGAGGTCGTCTCGTTCGACTCCATGCAGGTCTACCGCGGCATGACCGTCGGGACGGCCGCGCCGACGCAGGAGGAGATGCGGGGCGTGAAGCATCATATGATCGGCTTCCTCGACCCGCGCGAGCGCTATTCCGTCGGCCGCTATGTGCGCGACGCCGACCCGATCGTGCAGGACATCCTGCACCGGGGCAAGCCCGTGATCCTCGTCGGCGGAACGGGGCTTTACGTCGATTCGCTCGTCGCCGGGCGGCAGTTTGCGCCGTTTCCCGCGACGGGGCGGCGCGAGGCGCTGACGAAGCTCGCCGAGGAGCAGGGCATCGAGCCGCTCATGGAGCGTCTGCGTCAGGTCGACCCGCAGGCGGCGGCAAGCATCCAGCCGGAGAACCGCAAGCGCGTCATCCGGGCGCTCGAGGTCTATGAGGAGACCGGCAAGACCATCACCCAGCATAATCTCGAGACGCAGGCGATCCCGCCGAAATACGAGCCGGTCTGGATCGGGCTGGAGGACGCCGATCGCGCCGCGTTTTTCCGCCGCATCGAGCGCCGCACGGCGCAGATGCTGCAAAACGGCCTGTGGCAGGAGCTTCTGAGCCTGCTCGACGCGGGCGTTCCGGCGGACGCGACGGCCATGCAGGCCATCGGCTATAAGGAGCTGCTGCCGTTTCTCAAGAACGGCCGCGCGCTTCCGCCCGAGGCGCTTGCCCGCGCGGCCGACGAGATCAGCCTGCGCACGCGGCAGTATGCCAAGCGGCAGCGGACGTGGTTTCGCCGCAACGCCGCCGTGCGATGGCTCGACGCGGGCGCGCCGTTTGACGAAATATTCTCGCAGGCGCGACGCGTTGCGACAGCAAGCGACAAGGTATAGCGTATAAAATATAAGTATCCCGAATATATGAAAAGAGGTACTTATAATGGCAAACGCAGAAAACTTACAGGATCTCATGCTCAACGAGCTGCGCCGTGAGCATACGCCGGTCACCATGTTTTTGATGAACGGATTTCAGATGAAGGGCGTCGTGACCGGCTTTGACAGCTTCATCGTCATGCTCAGCTCAGAGGGCAAGCAGCAGATGATCTACAAGCACGCGATCTCGACGCTCGTTCCCCTGCAGCCTGTCCGGCTCGACTGACGCGTCCGGCCGGACGCCCTGCGGAGGGAAAAAGGACTGTTTCGGTTATGAAAAAGCAGGGCGATTTTTATCTTCGAATCATCTCCATATCGTTGGCGCTGGTCATTGCGGCGTATGTGCTGTTTTCCGTGCTCCTGAATGCGGGCAGCAGTTATTCGCTTGAGCCGGCGCTCTACTGCGAAGCTGGCGACGGGGTCTCCGTCTCCGGCTTTGTGGTGCGTCAGGAGCTTGCGCTCACGGCGCGGTCTCCGCTCGTGGTAGCCGAGTGCGCCGAGGGCGAATGGGTCGGCGGGGGACAGCTCGTGGCTGCGGGCTACCGCACCGAGGCCGAGCGGCAGTCCCGCGCGGAGCAGGCGCGTCTGCAATGGCAGAGCGAGCAGCTCGCGCTGGCCGGGCAGACCGACGCGGCCGGACGAAAACACCTTGACCGGCAGATCTCCGAGACGCTGGTCGCGCTCTCGCGCGGCGTGGCTGCGGGCGATGCCGACGCCGTGAGCGCGAGCGGCGCGGCGCTCTCGCCGCTGATCCTGCGGCGGTGTGCGGCCGGGGAGGGCGAGGCACTGCGGCAGCGGGCCGAGGAGCTGGCGCAGCAGGCCGACGCCCTCGAGCAGACCCAGCCCGCGCTGAATGAGGCGCTGCTGGCGCCGCAGGCGGGCTATTTTTCCTCCCATGTTGACGGCTATGAGAGTCTGCTGACGCCCGAGCGGCTCGACGGGCTGACGGCCGGGGAGCTGGAGCGCCTGTCCGCGCTCAGCGTGGGCGGCCTGCCGGAGCAATACGGCAAGCTCTGCCTCGGACAGACGTGGTATTTTGTCGCGGCGCTCCCGGCTGAGCGCGCCGCGCAGTGCGCCGAGGGCGACCGGCTGACGGTGCGCCTGTCCGGCGTGCGCGAGCTGCGGATGCAGGTGCGGCGCGTCGGCGCAGAGGAGAACGGTATGCGCGTGCTCGTGCTGTCGAGCAGTCAGTATTTACAGGAAGTGACCGCGCTGCGCAAGCAGTATGCGGAGCTGATATTTCAGACCTACGAGGGTCTGCGTGTGCCGAAAAAGGCGCTTTATGTAGAAAACGGCGAGACGGGCGTCTATGTGCTCGAGGGCGCCCGCGCGCAGTGGAAGCCGGTCGAGGTGCTCTTTGAGCAGGACGACAGCTTCCTCGTCGCGTGGGAGCGCGACAGCGTGGACAACCTCTGGCCGGAGGACGAGCTGATCCTCACCTCAAAAGAAATTACAGACGGGAAGGTGCTGCAAGAATGACGATTCGGGAAAATGTTGCGATGATCCGCGAAAAAATGGACGCGGCGGCGCGAGCCGCCGGACGCGAGCCGCGCGAGGTTTTGCTCTGCGCCGCGACGAAGATGAATGATGCTGCGCGTGTGCGCGAGGCGGTGGCGGCGGGGGTCGACCTCTGCGGCGAGAACCGCGTGCAGGAGCTGACGCAGAAGCTCGGCGAGCACGCCTACGACGGCGTGCCGGTGCATTTCATCGGCCATTTGCAGACGAACAAGGTCAGGCAGGTGGTCGGCAAGGTCGCGCTGATCCAGTCGGTCGACCGCATGGAGCTGCTGGCCTGCATCGAGAAGGAGGCCGCCCGACAGGGACTCGTTCAGGACATTCTGCTCGAGGTCAACGTCGGCCATGAGGAGAGCAAGTCCGGCTTCGACCCGGACGCGATGGACGAAATTTTGGACAAATTGGAAGCATTTCCGCATTGCCGGGTGCGCGGATTGATGGCGATCCCGCCGATTTCCGAAAAAAAAGGCGATAATTGCAGATTTTTTGAGAAAATTCAAAGATTATCTGTTGACATAGCGGCAAAAAATAAGCATAATATTAGCATGGAAATTTTGTCGATGGGGATGACCGACGATTTTGAGGACGCCATCGCCTGCGGCAGTACGATGATCCGCGTTGGCACCGCGATCTTCGGCGCACGAGATTATTCCAAGAAGCCTTGACGATTCGGCTCGGCTTCCATTTCCAACTATATCGAAAACACAACGGAGGTTGACCCACAATGGGACTTTTAGATGAATTCCGCAAGCTCACGCACCCGTATTCCGAGCCGGAGGATGATTACGACGATTATGACGACGAGCCGTTTGAGGACGACGAGCCCGCGGCCGCGCCCGATCCCGCTCCCCGGCGCAATCCGGTCAGCAGCTTTTCCTCCTCGCGCAGCTCGGTCACGAACGAGATGCCCCGCACCGGCGGCGCGCGCGTTGTGAACCTCAACAACGGCGCGCAGATCCAGGTCATTCTGGTCAGACCCGAGCGCTTCGATCAGGTCTCCGAGATCGCCGACAACCTGCGCGATAAGCGCGCGATTGTCCTCAACCTCGAGTCGACGAACAAGGACGTCGCCCGTCGGCTGGTGGACTTCCTCTCCGGCTGCGCCTATGCGCTCGACGGAAAGATCAAAAAAATCGCCATTTCTACATATCTCGTCGCGCCCTACAACGTGGAGATCCAGGGCGATCTGGTCGAGGATCTGGAGAACAACGCGAAATATTATTGATCCCCGAAATTTACAGACAGAATGGAGCTGAAGCATTTTGATTACCCCGCAGCAAATTCAAGAGGTCAGCTTTGAGCGCGCGCTCTTCGGCGGCTACGACGTGGATTCCGTGAACGAATTCTTCGACCCGCTGACGGAGGATTATGTCGCGCTTTATAAAGAAAACTCCGTGCTCAAGAGCAAGATGCGCATTCTTGTGGAAAAGCTCGAGGAATACCGCAAGCAGGAATCGTCCATGCAGAGCGCGCTGCTTGCGGCGCAGAAGACCTCGGAGCAGATGCTTGCCGAGACGGAGAAAAAGTGCGCCAGACTGCTGCACGAGGCCGAGGAGACCGCCCAGAGCAAGGCGCAGAACACGGATCAGCGCCTCGGCGCGGAGCAGGAGCGCCTTGAGGTCGCCAAGCAGGCCACGGCGCAGTTCCTCGACGGGATGGAGCGCCGCATTCGCCGTCAGCTTGAGCTGATCGACGAGCTGCGCAAGGAGAAGGAGCTGCCGAAGGCGGCCGCCCCCGAGCCGAAGCCCGCCGAGACCCGCGAGGCCTTTGATTTCGACAAAAATCCGACGCCCCCCTCCACGGAGGAGAAGGCCGACGCCCTGATCGAGCAGATCGGCGCGCAGATCGAGCAGGCCGTCCCGGCGAACGCAGCCGAGACGCAGCCGGAGCACGCCGCCGGGACGCCGAAAAAATTCGAGGGGCTGAAATTCGGTAAGAATTACAAGCCCGGCCCCAAAAAAACGCAGAAATAAGCAAACAGCGAAGACGGAGACACGTCCTTCGTCCCCGACGCCGTTCAGAGAGCTGCCGGTTGGTGCAAGGCAGCGGCGCAGACGAAAGGGCATCCCTCCCGAGCTTCCGCCCGAAGGAGCAGTAGGGCGCGACGGTTCACGCCCGTTACCGCGTTTCGAGTGCCCCGCCGAGCGGGGAACAAGAGTGGTACCGCAGAGCGCACGCCCTGTCTCTTGAAGGAGACGGAGCGTGCTTTTTCATTTTTTAGCTATGTGGAGGATCTTATGGATTACAAAAACACCATCATCACCCCGAAAACCGATTTCCCCATGCGTGCCGGTCTGCCCACCCGGGAGCCGCCGATGCTGGAGCATTGGAACAAGATCGATGTCTACAGCCTGCTGCTGAAGAAGAACGAGGGCAAGCCCGCCTTTATCCTGCACGACGGCCCTCCGTTCTCGAACGGCGACATCCACATGGGTCACGCGCTGAACAAGACCCTCAAGGACTTTATCATCCGCTCCTATGCCATGCGCGGCTATTACACGCCCTATACCCCCGGCTGGGATAACCACGGAATGCCGATCGAGTCGGCCATCATCAAGAAAAACAAGCTCAACCACAAGACCATGCCCGTCACGGAGTTCCGCTCGGCCTGCGAAAGCTTCGCCGAGGACTTCATTCAGCGCCAGATGGCCGGCTTCCGCCGTCTGGGCGTGATGGGCGACTGGGCGCATCCCTACCGCACGATGGACAGACACTTCGAGGCCGAGGAGGTCAAGGTGTTCGGCGAGATGTACCGCAAGGGCTACATCTATAAGGGGCTCAAGCCCGTCTACTGGTGCCCGAAGGACGAGACGGCGCTTGCCGAGGCCGAGATTGAATATCAGGACGACCCCTGCACGACCGTTTACGTCAAGTTCCCGATGCAGGACGATCTGGGCAAGCTGCCCCACCTCGACCACAGCAAGCTCTTCTTCGTGATCTGGACGACCACGATCTGGACGCTTCCCGGCAACATGGGCATTTCGCTGCACCCGCGCGAGAGCTACGCCATCGTCAAGGCCGACAACGGCGAGCTGTATATCGTCGCCGAGGCGCTGGCCGAGAAGGTCATGCAGGTCGCCGGGATCGCGCATTATGAGATCGTCGAGACGCATCCGGGCAGCTTCTTTGAAAATATGCTGGCCAAGCACCCGTTCCTGGACAAGACCTCACGCCTGCTCAACGCCGAGTACGTCACGATGGACTCCGGCACGGGCTGCGTCCACACCGCGCCGGGCTTCGGCGCCGACGACTATCAGACCTGCCGCCGCTACGGCATGGAGCTGGTCGTTCCGGTCGACGACCGCGGCCGCCACACCGACTACGCCGGCAAATACGCCGGCATGAAGACCGAGGAATCCAACCCCGTCATCCTCGCGGATATGAAGGCCTCCGGGATGCTGCTGGCCTCCGAGGAGATCGTCCACAGCTATCCGCACTGCTGGCGCTGCAAGAGCCCGATCATCTTCCGCGCCACGCCGCAGTGGTTCTGCTCCGTCGAGCGCTTCAAGGACGAGGCCGTCGCCGCCTGCGACAACGTGCAGTGGCTGCCCGCGTGGGGCAAGGAGCGCATGGTCGCCATGATCCGCGACCGCGCCGACTGGTGCATCTCCCGTCAACGCCGCTGGGGTCTGCCGATTCCGGTGTTCTACTGCAAGGATTGCGGCAAGCCCGTCTGCACCGACGAGACGATCGCGCATATCTCCAAGCTCTTTGACGAGCACGGCTCGAACTATTGGTTTGCCCACGAGGCTGCCGACCTGATCCCCGACGGGCTGCGCTGCCCGCACTGCGGCGGTGCGTCCTTTGAAAAGGAGAGCGACACCCTCGACGGCTGGTTCGACTCCGGCTCGACGCACATCGCCTCCCTGCGCCGCGAGCATCCCGAGCAGTGGCCGGCGACCATGTATCTCGAGGGCGCCGACCAGTACCGCGGCTGGTTCCAGTCGAGCCTGCTGACGAGCGTCGGCGCGCTCGGTGCGGGCGCTCCGTTCCAAAAGTGCCTGACGCACGGCTGGACGGTCGACGGCGAGGGCAAGGCCATGCACAAGTCCCTCGGCAACGGCGTCGACCCGGCCGAGCTGATCCGCGATTTCGGCGCGGACATCGTCCGCCTGTGGGCGGCGTCGGCGGATTACCGCGCGGACGTCCGCTGCTCGAAGGAGATCTTCAAGCAGCTCTCGCAGAGCTACCTGAAATTCCGCAACACCGCGCGCTACTGCCTCGGCAACCTCGACGGCTTCAATGCCGACGAGCTGGTCGCCCCGGAGGAGATGCTTGAGCTGGATCGCTGGGCGGTCACGAAGCTCAACGCCCTCATCGAGACGGGCTTCAAGGCCTATGAAAACTACGAGTTCCATGTTTTGACCCACGCGATCAACGATTTCTGCGTCGTGGAGCTGTCGAGCTTCTATCTGGACATCCTCAAGGACCGTCTTTATTGCGAGGAGCGCAACGGCCTCAAGCGCCGCAGCGCCCAGACCGCGCTCTGGCTCATCCTCGACGCCATGACGAGAATGTACGCGCCGATCTTGGCCTTCACCTGCGACGAGATCTGGCAGGCCATGCCGCACCGCGCCGGGGACGACGCCCGCAACGTCGTGCTCAACGAGATGGTCAAGCCCTACACGGCCTACGCCCTGCCCGACGAGGCCATGGCCAAGTGGGACACCCTCATTGCCCTGCGCAGCGACGTCAACAGTGTGCTCGAGGCCGCCCGCGCGGACAAGCGCATCGGCAAGGCGCTCGAGGCGCACGTCGTGCTCACGGCCGAGGACGAGGCCGCCCGCGCCGCCGTTGAGGCGGTCAAGGGGCTGAATCTGGCCGAGCTGTTCATCGTCTCGGACGTCGCGCTCGACGAGAAGCCGCGTGAGGACAGCGTTGTCGGCAGAGGCGAGCGCTTCCCCAGCCTGCACATCGAGGTGCGCAACGCCGACGGCGTGAAGTGCCCGCGCTGCTGGATGCACTCCACCCGCGCCAACGCCGACGGCCTCTGCCCGCGCTGCGCCGCCGTCATGGCGACGCTGGAGGGCTGAAGCACCGTCAGATCGACGCCCGGGAATGAAACCGCTCTGAAAATCACAAACGCGCCTGCGGATGCAAGCTCCGCAGGCGCGCATTTTTGCGCCCGACGCGGCAATCTGAAACGGAACGAAACGGCATCCCGGAACGAAGCGCAGCATAATTTTCCCCGCCCGTTCGGCCGCTTTTCCCAGCACGGTCTGGCACCGTGTCGAAAAAACGAAAAATATGCCGCAAACGCTGCGGGATTTTCTTGACTTTTGGGGAAAACTGAAATATAGTATAAAAAGGGAAGCTTGGGATTTCAATAAAATCCGCTTCCGAATACAGGAAAAGAAAATAAAACGGAGTATTGCTATGACGGTTGTATTCAGCATCCTCATGCTCATCGGCGGTCTGGCCTTTTTCCTTTACGGTATGAATGTGATGTCCGGCGGCCTCGGCAAGGTCGCCGGCGGTTCGCTGGAAAGCTCTCTGAAAAAGGTCTCCTCCAATCCCTTCTCAAGCACGCTGCTCGGCGCGGGTATCACAATTGCGATCCAGTCCTCCTCGGCGATGACGGTCATGCTCGTCGGTCTGGTCAACTCGGGTCTGATGCAATTCCCGCAGACCATCAACTTTATCATGGGCTCCAACCTCGGCACGACGGTGACGAACTGGATCCTGAGCCTCTCCGGTGTGCAGGGCGGCGGCGTGCTCGACCTGCTCAAGCCGGAAAACTTTGCCCCGGTGGTCGCAATGATCGGCGTCGTGCTCATCATGATGTCCAAGCGCACGCGGCGGCAGGACATCGGCAAGGTGCTCGTCGGCTTCGCCATTCTGATGTACGGCATGACCCTGATGGGCAGCTCCGTTGAGGAGCTGAAGGATTCCGAGGGCTTCCGCTCGCTGCTGACGGCGTTCCGGAACCCGTTCATCGCCCTGATCGCCTCGACGATCTTCACCGGCGTGATCCAAAGCTCCGCCGCAACGATCAGCATCGTGCAGAATCTGGCGCTCACCGGCCAGATCTCCTATACCATGGCCATCCCGCTGGTGCTCGGCGCGAACATCGGCACCTGCATGACCGCACTGATCTCCTCCATCGGCGTCACGAAGGAGGCCAAGAAGGTCGCGGTCGTCCATGTGACGATCAAGATCGTCGGCACGGTCGTCTGCATGGGTCTGTTCTACGGTGCGGCGGCGATCATCCGCTTCGGCTTTATGGATGCGCCGGTGTCCATGGTCGGCGTGGCGCTCATCCACACGATCTTCAACGTCGTCAACACCGGCATTCTCGCCCCGTTCCATAAGCAGCTCTGCACGGTTGCCAATCTGATCGTGCGCCCGGCGAAGAAAAAGCAGGACAGCCTGTTCGTCTTCCTGGATGAGCGCCTGCTCTCCACGCCGTCCATCGCCGTCAACGAGGCCAACACCATGACCAATAAGATGGCGCTTATGGCACGCGAGACGATCCTGACCTCGCTGGAGCTGGTGCGCGATTATTCCGAGAAAAAGGCGGCCGCCGTGCTCGAGCTGGAGGACGAGCTGGATCATTATGAGGATCAGCTCGGCACGTTCTTGGTCAAGCTCTCGTCGCATTCCATGTCCGAGCGCGATTCGCGCGAGGTCTCGAAAATGCTGCATTCCATCGGCGATTTTGAGCGCCTGGGCGACCATGCGGTCAATCTGCTCCGCACGGCGCAGGAGATCCGCGACAAGCACATCGTGTTCTCCGAGCCGGCAGAGGCGCAGCTCTATGAGCTGTGCGACGCGCTCAAGGAAATTCTGGCGCTGACGGTCGATTCCTTCACGACCGATAACTGCGAAATGGCGCACCACGTCGAGCCGCTCGAGCAGGTCATCGACGTCATGGCCTCCAATGCCAAGAGCGACCATGTCGAGCGCCTGCAGCAGGGGAGATGCACGATTCAGTCCGGCTTTGTCTGGTCGGATCTGCTGACGAATTTCGAGCGCGTCGGCGACCACTGCTCCAACATCGCCGTGGCGCTGATCGAGACGAGCGTGGGCAGCTTCGGCACGCACCGCTATCTCAACTCGGTGAAAAAGGCCGGCAGCGGCGAATTTACCAATGACTATACGCATTATGCCGAAAAATACGGCATTCTGGATTCCTGAGCATCAAAAAACGACCTCCGGCGCGGTTCAAACGCGCCGGAGGAATTTTTTTTCTTATTCCGTTCGGATGCTTTTGGCGTATTCCGACGGGGAGACGCCGAAGTTGTCCTTGAATTGCCGCGAAAAATGGTGGATCGTGGAATAGTTGAGCGCCGCCGCGATCTGCGAGAAATTCAGCCGACCCTCGCGTATGAGGTTCTTGCTTTCCTCGAGCTTGACGCGGCGGATGTATTCGCCGGGGGAGATGTCCATCTGGCGGTGGAAGAGCGCCGTCAGATGCGAGGTGCTGACGCCGGCCTCGCGCGCGACGCTCTCGACGCTCATCTTGTCATAAACGTGCGTGGCGATGTATTGCAGCGTGCGGCTGACGATCAGGTTCTCGTTGCGCTGGGCGACGGGCGTTTTCAGCTTCTTTCTGCGGCGGCCGTTGTCGCGCAGCAGGCAGAGCAGCAGCAGACGGAGCTGGCAGCGGATCATGTCGCCGCTGAGCGGGTCGTTGATCTCCAGCTCGCGCAGCAGCGCGCGCAGAAAATCGGCCTCGCGGGAGCTGAGCTCGAAGACCCGGTCGGCCAGACGCAGCTCCAGCTCGCTCTCCAGATCAAAGGCAATGGTCAAAAAGCGCGCCGTGATGTCCAGATCGGTGTACTGCATGTGAAACTGGTTCGGCGCAAAGAGCATGAGCTGCCCCTGTCGGAGCTCATAGCCGTTTCCCTCAACGACGCAGTGCAGATGCCCGCGGTCGACATAGGTCAGCTCGTACATCGGGTGCGTCTCGCCCTTGAAGAGAAAGCCGCTCTCCTCCTCGCGGTAAAACAGCGTGTAGACCTCGCCGAGCTTTACGCGGTCGGTCAGGCGCAGCTCGGCGTCGCTCCGGAACGGCTCGCCGTCGACGAGCGCGGCGCCCGCCGGAAGCGCCATGCGCACGGCGCACTCCTCCTGATAGGGAAAGACCGCAAATTCCACGCCCGGCAGCAGGCAGACCGGCTTATCCAGATAGAAGCAGTGCTGTTCCTGCGGCGTGCGCACGGCGAGGACGGTCATGCCCGATTCAAAATCGAGGTAGACCTCCCGCGTGCAGTGCTGATAGACGGCGTCGGCTGCGCAGCACGAGCGCACCGAGATGCGCCAGCCGTCGTCCTGCGGGAAGCCGCGTCCGGGCTGGCTGTCGCGCAGCAGACGGCCAAAGGCCGCGAACGCATGCTTATTCAGATTTTCAATCATGACCGCTGCCTCCTGTGCGCAGTTTTTGTGTCTCAGTCAAACAGATGCTCCGGGTAGAGCCCCTCGGCGTGCTTTTTGGCCAGCGCCTGCTGCACAAGCCCGAGATCCTCGCGGTAGGTCACGCCGTACCAGTGCTCGTCCGTGTGCAGCATCCGCACGCTTGCCAGACCGTCGTGAATGGCTGCGTCGGCCACGGTCGGCAGGAAGAACTCGCTCTTGAGTGGATCGGGCATCGTGCGCAGGAACGCAGGGAAGCGCGCCTCCAGCTCGTCGAGCAGCAGCGTGCTGAAGCCCCAGCAGTTCATCGAGACGACGGTGTCTCCGGAGAGTGGCTGCCACCTTTTGCCGTCCAGCGTGAATTCTGCGTCGTCGCCGCGCTTTTCAATGTGGGTGCGCTCGGTGATCCCGGTGAGGAAGCCGTCCTGCACGTCGCATACGCCGCGCGCGACATAGCCGCTGTCGGTCATGGCGTTGCGCAGCCGGTAGCCGACCATGCAGAACTCGTGCTCCGTGCGCGGCTGCTTCCAGAAATCGGCCAGCGCGGTGTAGGCGCCGCGGCCGTAATAGTCGTCGGAGTTGATGACGGCGAACGGGCCGTCCAGCTCGTCCTTGGCGCAGAGCACGGCGTGACCCGTGCCCCACGGCTTCACGCGTCCCTCCGGGGCGGAGAAACCCTCCGGCAGGACGTCGTTCTCCTGATAGACATAGGCGGTTTCGATATGACGCTCCACGCGGCGGGTCAGCTCCCGGAATTCCGCGTCGATGGCGTGCTTGATGATGAAAACGACCTTGCCGAAGCCGGCCGTCATTGCGTCATAGATGGAATAATGCAGAAGACTGTTGCCGTCGCCGTCAACGGGGGTGATCTGCTTCAGTCCGCCGAAGCGGCTGCCCATTCCGGCCGCCATGACGACAAGCGTTGGTTTTTTCATGTGCTCTCTTCTTTCTTATGTAGTTTCGTTATGGTATCTGCCAGTATAACACAGATTTGCTGCTTTCGCAACTGTTTTTGTCGTTTTCGACGGCTTTATTCGACCGGCTCGGCGCTGATCGCCGAGATCTCAAAGGCGGTGCGCTGCTCCGTGCGGTCGGGCAGACGCTTGAGATAATCCCGGCTCTGCATCCGGCCGGTCAGCAGCAGCGTCATGCCGACGGGGTAAGCCTGCGCGGCCTGCGCGTTCTGCCCCCAGAGGATGCAGGGCAGATAGTCCGAGCGACGGTAGGCGCGGTTGACCGCCAGCATGACATCGCAGATCTCGCGCCCCAAGGGCGTGCGCCGGTAGACCGGCGGGCGGCAGACCGTGCCCAGCAGGGTCACGCGGTTATCCTGCGGCTCGTCCGTCAGCTCGAGCGTTTCGGCCAGAACCGAGATCACGAGCCGCCGCTCGTTCGGACGATGGTTGTTGAACGAACGGATCTGCCCCGTGACGCGCATGGCTTCACCGTCGCCCAGCTCCGTCTGCTCCAAAAGCGTCTCCGACGCAAGGATCGGCAGACGGTCGATTGTGCCGGAGAGGCGCGCGACCTCCAGCCAGAAGGAATAGAAGTGCCGTCCGTGATTGCTGTGGGAAAACTGCGGCGCGCTGACCGGGCAGCCGATCAACGTGACCTGATTTGCGGATTGCTCCATTTCTCCACCTCGTTTTCAGTATCGTTGGAACAGCTTATTCGGGCGCGGCGGAAAATATGAACGCATAGACGGCGCAAAACGGGGAAAGGCTAAACCTTAGGAACCTCTGAATCAATCAGCTGCGGCGCTCAGCGGGTCTATTGCCCCAGCTTATCGGTTTGAAAATCATGGGAACCTCTGAATCAATCGGCTGCGGCGCTCAGCGGGTCTTTTGTCCCAGCTTATCGGTTTGAAAATCTTGAAATACACAAAGTATTCCTGCGATTTCCAAACCTCAATCTGGAACAAAATCCCTCGCTGACCGCTCTTGCGATTGAATCAGAGCTTCCCTTGAAATACACAAAGTATTCCTGCGATTTCCAAACCTCAATCTGGAACAAAATCCCTCGCTGACCACTCTTGCAATTGAATCAGAGCTTCCCTAAAAAGGGGGAGATTGCAGCATGAAAAAACGGCTTGCGCCTATTCTGACCGGCGCTGCGGCCGGTATCGTCAACGGCTTCTTCGGTGCGGGCGGCGGTATGCTCGTCCTGCCGCTGCTGGAGCGCACGACGGAGCTGAGCGCGCAGAAGCGCTTTGCGACCTCGGTGACAATCATTCTGCCGCTGTCGGCCGTCTCGGCCGCGGTCTATCTGCTGCGCGGAGGCGCGTTCGCTGCGCAGGCCGTGCCCTATCTGGTCGGCGGGGCTGCGGGGGGCGTGCTTGCGGGCGCCGTGCTCAAAAAGCTGCCCACCAAGCTGCTGCGCGTCGTGTTCGCGCTCTTCCTCGTCTGGGGCGGCGTGCGCCTGCTGCTGCGATGAACTGGTGGAACGCCTTGGTCGGATTGGTCTGCGGCGCGCTTTCCGGCATCGGCGTCGGCGGCGGAACGCTGCTCATGGTATGGCTCACGGCCATCGGAGACGTCGCGCAGACCGAGGCACAGGGCATCAATCTGCTCTATTTTCTGCCGACGGCGCTCTGCGCGGTGGTGCTGCACGCGAAAAATCGCCTTGTCGATTGGAAAACGGCCGTTCCGGCGGCGCTGGCGGGCTGCGTGACGGCCGTGGGCGGCGCGCTGCTGGCCACATGGCTCGACGCCGGTATTCTGCGCAAGTGCTTCGGCGGCTTTCTGCTGCTCGTCGCCTGCAACGAGCTGTTTTTCAAGCGCAGGAAAAGCAAAGGAACCTCTGATTAAATCGCAAGAGCGCTCCGCGACGGATTTCAAATATTTCATACTAGAATCTGTTAAAAAGCTTGAAGAGCTTTTTATAGCGCCAACGGCGCGTCAGATTCTGCATGAGACGGCGCAGCGTGCATTCGCACGATGCGAGTGTGCGTAGCACACGGGATTCTTGATTCAATATTTTAATCAAGAATCAGTATCAGAGGTTCCCTAATTCTGCATCAAGATCTGCTGACGGACGACCGGGTCATAGATGACCAGCTCCGTCCCGTCCAGATTCTCCCGGTGCATATCCACGCCGGTGATCTGGCGGTTGTCATAGGTGGAGTAGTAGTATATACCGCGCGCAGTGTTGCAGCAGGAGGTATACAGCGTGATCTCGTAGCGACCCTCGCCGAGCTTACAGCAGCCGCGCTGTTGCTCCACGCTGCCGAGAATGTGGAAGAACTGGCTCACGCTCTCCTCCTCGGAGTCGCCGGAAAGCGAGTTCAGCTTCACAAAGGCTGCGCGCACGAACCGCGACTGGGAGGACAGGTCGCCCGGAAGCCCCATTGCGCCCATGCCCCGACTGTACTGCTCGAGCTTGAGAGCCTCGGAGAAGGTGTTGACCCGGTTATCCGTTGCCAGATGCATATAATTATTGAGCTGGAACATCTGATAGGGGAAGGGTGGATTGTTTGTGAGCACGCCGACCGGGTTTTCATAGATTTTCAGACCGTCGGTCACGGCCTCGAGCGTGATGCAGGCCGTTTTGTCTGCAATGAGCCAGTGAAGCTGGGCAAGCGGCATGGCCTGCGAAAACGGAACGTCCGTCAGATTCAGCCTCTGCAAAAGCCGGCGCACCTCGGCGACCGTTGCGCAGGAGCCGAGAAGCCACGGGATCAGCTCAAATTGGGCAATGTTGTCCATTCCCTCGACCGGCTTGCCATAGTGCGCGTTGCCGACGAAATTGAGCCCGGCGATCGCAAGCCCCTTTTCATTCACGGCGTCGTAATACAGGGGATAGCCCTCCGCCACGCAGGCCATGCCGAGCATGGCGTAGTGCGCGCTCATCGTCTTGCCGTTTCTCAGCCGGAACGTGAAACCCCGCGGCGTGAGCACCACCCGGTTGCCGTATGAGACGTCATAATCCAGAGTCCGTCCGAAATAAAAGTCTTTTGTTTGATAGGTCGCGGCTGTGCACATTTGCTTGGCTCCTCCTGATAGCTCATATAATCATATAACAGCTCTAGTATACCCGGCGGCTGCCGAAGCGATACGGCGCTATTTCGGCTCGTCGTCGAGCAGCTCGCCGCGGTCATGCAGCTCGTCGAGGATCTTGGAATAGAACTGCTCGTCGATGCGGAATTTCACGCGGTAGATGATGTAGCCCGCAACGATGCACAGCAGCGGAAGCACAAACATTGCGAGCTTCACAAGGATCTTCCCACCGGCGTCGATAGACGCCGCGGCGACCGCGTCGCGCTTGATGCCCGAAAGGATCAGCGTCGCGCTGATGATGGCGGTCGAGAGCGCGCCGCCGATCTTGTTGACGAGCGGCTGGATGGAGAAGGTGATCGATTCGTTGCGCTTGTGGAGCTTCCACTGGCCGTATTCGATCGTGTCCGTCAGGAACATGAGCATGAGCAGCTGGATGAAGGCCTGACCGATGAAGAGCAGCAGAGCGGCGGCTGTCACGAGGATGATGGAGTGCTCTGCAAAGAAGAAGATCAGATAGCCTGCGACGACAAGAGCAGTCGCGGCGGTGTAAAGCTGCTTGCGGTTCATGCGTTTGGAGAACAGCGGGAAGATAATCAGCGCGAGGAGCTGCGCCACGCCGCAGACCGCCGCGAGGATTGCATACATGCTCTGGTCGCCGAAGAGATATTCCATATAATAGATGGCGAAGCCTGTCGTGGTGCAGTAGCCGACCATAAACAGCCCCATGGCGAGCGCCGTCCACATGAGCTGATCGTTCTTGACCAGCGCGCGCACCATCTGGCGCAGGGTCGTTTTTTCCTCGGCCTGCTTTTCCGAGACGAGGCGCGGCTCCTTCACGCCGAAGAGCGGGAAGCAGAGGAAGGCGAGGAAGATCACGCTGAGCACGACGGCCACCCAGAACCATGCGCGGGGCGTGTTGCCCAGGGCTCTGGTGATCGGCTCCCAGCCGACCATAATGATGTACATGCCGAGGCTGGCACAGATGCGGGCGAAGGCGCCGTTGCGTTCGCGCTGCTTCTGGTCGGTCGAGAGCGCGGGCAGCAGCGTCCAATAGGCGATGTCGTTGATGCCGTAGCTGATGTCCCAGAACAGATAGGCCAGAGCGAACAGGATCACGAAGCCGACACCCGAGCCGATGTTGCCGAAGAGCACAAGATAGAAGATCACGCTGGCGACGCCGCCGACGAGGATCGAGGGCTTGAATTTGCCCCAGCGGGTGTGGACGTTGTCGATCACGAAGCCGGTGATCGGGTCGTTCAACGCGTCAAAAATGCGCATCACGGAGAGCACCATACTGACTGCGACGAAGATACCCTTGGACAGAGACAGAACGTGCGAAAGGAAAAAAATTATGGCGTTCGCCTCAAAGGAATAGAACATGTCGCGGCCGATCGTGCCGAGGCCAAAGAAGTATTTGTTGCGGCGGTCAAGACGGTTCATGCGGAAAATCCCCCTTTTATTTCTCTCTTTGTTATTTTAGCGTGTTGAAATGCCTGTGTCAACAAAATTATAGTGACTTTCGAGGTCGTGTGTGATATACTGACAAAAAAGGGGGGAATTCCATTGCAAAGAAAAAGATGGTACAAGGATAAAGTATTTTACCAAATCTGGCCGCGCAGCTTCTGCGACGGAAACGGCGACGGCATGGGCGATCTGCTCGGCGTCTATGAAAAGCTTGATTATATCCGCTCGCTCGGCGTGGACGGCATCTGGTTCTCGCCGCTGTACCCGTCTCCTGGCGTCGACTGCGGCTATGATATTTCGGACTATATGGACATTGCGGCCGAATTCGGCGGCATGGAGGCCTTCAAAAGGGTGCTCGACGGCGCGCACGCACGCGGGATGAAGGTCATTATGGACTTGGTCGTCAACCATACGAGCGACGAGCACGAGTGGTTCCAGAAGAGCCGCCGCCGCATCGAGCCTTACACCGACTATTACATCTGGCGCCCGGCCGGGAAAAACGGCAAGCTTCCCAATAACTGGGACAGCTCGTTTGAGGGCAAGGCGTGGCAGTTTGACGAGCTGCGGCAGGAATATTATCTGCACCTTTACGCCGTCAAGCAGCCCGACCTGAACATGGACAACCCGCTCGTGCGCGAGGAGGTCAAGAAGATCCTGAAATTCTGGCTCGACCTCGGCGTCGACGGCTTCCGCGAGGACGTCATCACGCTGATCTCCAAAAAGGAGGGGCTACCGAGCGACCATCTCTTCCCGATCTATAAGGGCATCCGCTTTTACAACCACGGGCCGCATATCCACGAGTATCTTTCGGAGTTCCGGCGGGACGTGCTGTCGCATTACGACTGCATGACGATCGCCGAGGCGCCGCTGATCTGGCCGAAGCGCGCGCTGGAATACATCTCCGAGAAAGAGGACAGCGATTTTGATATGATGATCCAGTTCGAGTGCATGTGCGGCGACTGCTTCTTCACGGACTATATGCCGACGAAGTTCCACCTGCGCAAGCTCAAGCGCGCGTGGTCGAGCTGGCAGAGCAAGCTCGAGGGCAAGGCGTGGAACATGCTTTATCTGGAGAATCACGATCATCCGCGTGTGATCTCGCGCTACGGCAGCGAAAAATTCCGCGTCGAGAGCGGCAAAATGCTGGCCGTGGCCTATCTGTTCCAGAAGGGAACGCCCTTCCTCTATCAGGGACAGGAGATCGGCATGACGAACTGGCGGCCGGACGATCCGGCACTGTACGAGGATGTGCAGACGCGCTGGCAGTACGAACATGCGGCGCTGAAAAAGACGCCCGAGGAGCGCCTCAAGCGCCTCTGGCGCAGCTCGCGCGATTCCGCGCGGACGCCGATGCAGTGGTCGGACGCAGAGCACGCCGGATTCTCGACGGCCGAGCCGTGGTTCAACGTGAACCCGAACTATCGCGAGATCAACGTCGCCCAGCAGGAAAAGGATCCGGATTCGCTGCTGAATTTCTATCGCAGGGCGATCGAGCTGCGCAAATCCCTGCCGGTCGTGCGCCACGGGAGCTATAAGGAGCTGCTGCACCGCTCCAAGAGGCTTTACGCCTATGAGCGCGAGAGCAAGGGCACGAGGCTGCTCGTGATCTGCTCGTTCAGCGAGCAGCCGATGAAGCTGCCGAAGCGCCTGCATCCGGGCAAGGCCTCGCTGATCCTCTGCAACTACACCGCCAAGCCGGACACCGACACGCTGCGCCCGTATGAGGCGCGGGTCTATCTGACGGTCTGACGCCATATTTCCGAATAATCTCCGCCCTCTGCACATACGGTTGCAGGGGGCGGTTTTTTATGTGCAGAAAATATGAACTTCTCGGCCTGGCGCTGATAGGCTGCGGCATCGGTGTGCTGCTGTCGCTGCTGTTCCGGTCGGATTTTGCGCAGGCGATGCTCGGCATCTGCATCACGCTCGTCGGATGCCTCTGTATGCGCAGATTCCCGTGATTTTTTCGGGATAAACCTGTCCGACGCATCATATATATGGCATAGGACAAGGAAGGAGCGTGGCTTATGGAGCTTGTTTTTCAGGAAAAAAGAATGGTGTTCCCGTCGTGCGTCCTGCGGCAGTGCGTCTCGCAGGAGCAGACGGCGGACTTGATCGTTCCGGATCGGCTTCCGGATTGCGAGCGTGTGCTCGAGGCCTTCGGCACGGTCACGGTGCGTTCGGCCGAGGCCGGGGCGGACAGCGCGTCCGTTGTGGGGACGGTGCAGGCGGGCGTCCTGTTCGCCGACGCGGACGGCGTGCCGCACAGCCTGCAAACCCAGCTGCCGTTCAGCGTGCGCCGGGAGCTGACGCCCTCGGACGGCGCGCTGACGCTGCAATGCAGTGTGCGCCTGACGGCGATCGACGCGCGGATGCTCAATTCGCGCAAGCTGCTCGTGCGGGCGACGGTGCTCTGCTGCATCGAGGTGTTCAGTGCGGCGGAAAAATGTCTCTATGACATCGAAGAGCCGTCCGAGCGGCTTCAGCTGCGGCGCGTGGAGCTGCCGGCGCGCATGGCGCTGGCACTCGGCGAGAAGCGCTTTCCCGTGCAGGAGGAGCTGGAGCTGCCTGAGGAATATCCGGCGGCTGCGGAGGTGCTGAAATGCACCGCGCTCCCCGAGATCACGGAGCAGAAGATCGTCGGGGCGAAGGCCGTCTTCAAGGGCTGCCTGCGCATCCATGTGCTCTATGCCGACGCGGAGCAGACGCTGCGCGTCTACGATTGGACGCTGCCGTTCTCGCAGTATGCCGAGCTGGAGCGCGACTGCGAGGACTGCCGCCCGGAGGCGCTGGTGTGGCTCACGGCCTTTGAGCTGGAGCCGGAAAGCCACGGCGAGAGCCGCCGGCTGTTCCTCAATGCGGGCGTCGCGGTGCAGTGCCGCGCGATCGGGGAGGAAAGGCTGCATCTGATCACCGACGCGTTCTGCACGGATGCCGAGCTGGAGCCGAGAATGCAGGAATGGACGCTCGACACGCAGCTCGATCGGCAGAGCTTCAGCCTGACGGCGCAGGCAAGCGGCGAATGCGCAGCGGGCAAGCTCGTGGATGTCTCGACCCTGCCGGGCGAGACGCATCCGCGCCGGGAGGGCGGCTCGGTCGTGCTGGAGGTGCCGCTGTCGTGCAGCGTGCTCTATCAGGACGCCGAGGGACGGCTTCAGAGCACGCTGCTGCGCACGAGTGTTTCGGCCGAGACGGCCGCCGCCGGGAATGTGGACTGCGCCGTGGCCGAGCTGCGGTGCGGAGAGGCCTTCTGCACGGCCGCAGCGGGCGCGCTCGAGCTGCGTCTGCCGATTGCGCTCGAAGTTTCCGCCACGGCGCAGGAACGGCTGCAGCTGGTCTGCGGGGGGACGGTCAGCGAGCTGCCACCGCAGGAGCAGCGCAAGCCGGCGGTCATTCTGCGCAGAACCGTCGGAGATGAGGAGGTCTGGTCGGTCGCGAAGGGACTGCGCGCCTCCGTCGAGGCCATCACGAGGGCCAACGCGATCGACGGTGACGTCATCCCGGACGGTACGATGCTGCTGATCCCGATCTGACCCGGCGAGCCGGTCATGGGGTGTGCCCCGTGACCGGCCTTTTGCTATGCGGCAAGAATACCACCGGGGCAGTGCAGATGGTTGAGGGAGAAGAAACGATCATAACGGAACGTGTCGGGGACTCCCCGGCACGATTTTTATATTGTGCAGGCCGTGACTGGAAAACCTTGAAGATATTATGGCTTGATCGTGTTTACGATGATTTTGCTGTTTGATATGCAAATCGGCGCTTGACCGGCAGACTGCGGGGTGTCCCGGCTGCCTGAGGCTTACATTGACCTGCGCCAAGTGATTTTGTGTTGAAAGATGGCGCAGAATGTGATATACTAATAAAGTATGTCCGGTTTTCTTTTCCGCTGGGAAAGGAATTGAAACATGACATGGAAACGTAACAATGCAGGAGGGCGGGCGCTCCGAGACGGCGAGACCGGCGGAGCGGCGATAAGGCTACGCTTCGCGATACAGACGCGGGGGGCAAAAGGCATCCGGCTTACAGCCGAAAGCCTGCTGAGCCAGATAAGAATCTCCCATGCTGACCGCTCATGCGATTGAATCAGAGCTTCCTTAGAAGTTCTTAGAACCGTTGAAGCAACAAGATATAAGAGCTTTTAAGAAGGAGTGAGACAAGCGTGTACCTAAAAGAACTGATCGTTCAGGGCTTCAAATCCTTTGCCGATAAAACCGTCGTCACCTTCGGTCATGACATCACCGCGATCGTCGGGCCGAACGGCAGCGGCAAGTCCAATATCTCCGACGCGATCCGCTGGGTCATGGGCGAGCAGAACAGCCGCAGCCTGCGCGGGCAGAAGATGGAGGACGTGATCTTCGGCGGAACGGAAAAGCGCGCGCAGGTCGGCTTTGCCGAGGCGACGCTGGTTCTGGATAACAGTGACCGCTCCCTCCGCTATGATGCCGACGAGCTGCAGATCACCCGGCGTTATTACCGCAGCGGCGAGAGTGAATACTATATAAACCGGCAGTCCGTGCGTCTGCGCGACATCAACGAGATGTTCATGGACACCGGACTCGGCCGCGAGGGCTATTCCAACATTTCGCAGGGGCGCATCGACGAGATCCTCTCTGTGAAGAGCACGGATCGCCGCGACATTTTCGAGGAGGCGGCCGGTATTTCCAAATATCGCCACCGCAAGGAGGAGACGGAGCGCCGTCTGGCGAACACCGAGGATAACCTTTTGCGCATCGGCGACAAAATTTCCGAGCTGGAGCTTCAGGTCGAGCCGCTGCGGCATCAGGCCGAGAAGGCAAAGGCCTTTCTGACCTACCGGGAGGAGCTGAAGGGGCTTGAGGTCGCGCTCTGGCTGCATACGCTCGAAAAGCTCAGCGCCACGGCGCGCAAGGCCGAGGAGGATTACCATTCCGCCGCCTTTATTTTGCAGCAGGAGCACGACAATCTCGATCAGCTCTATGTGACCGGCGAGACGCTGACTTTCGCGCTGCATAATCACGATATGAAAACCGATCAGCTCCGCGAGGAGCTGTCCAAGATCGACGCGCAGGGGCAGAGCATCGCCTCGGACATTGCCGTCCTGCGCACGAACAGCGACAACTGCATGGAGAATCTCCTGCGCGTGCGCAACGAGATGACCGAGCAGGAGAGCCGCAGCGGCAGCATCGGCGGGCAGATCGAGACGCTTCGGGCGCAGGTCGCCGAGCTGGACGGGAAGGTCGCACAGCTGACCGAGGCGCTGAAGGCCGCCGAGGAGGAGGGACGGCATCTGGCTGAATCCTCCGAGGGCATGACGAAGCAATATCTGACCATCCGCAACGAGCAGGAGCGTCTGCGCACCGCGCTCTCCGGCAGGAGCGCCGACCGCAGCGCCGTGCAGGAGGCGCTCGCGCAGAGCGCAGAACGCCTGAAACAGCTCGATTCCGATCGGGAGATGGCGCAGAGCCGCCGCACCGAGGCCAAGGAAAAGCTCGACGCCGCGAAGCGCAAGCTCGATCAGGCCAAGGAGGACAGCACCGCCGCGCAGAACACGCTCGAGGGCTACCGCATCCGCAGCGCGTCGCGCGGGCAGCGCCGCGACGACCTGCGCAAGCAGGTGAGCGACGCGTCCGTCAAGCTGCAAACGCTGATTTCCCGCTGCAAGCTGTTTGAAGAGATGGAGCGCGACTACGAGGGCTTTTCCAAGGCGGCGAAGGCCGTCATGCAGGAGAAAAACCGCGCGCTCAAGGGCATCCATGCGCCTGTCTCGCGCCTGATCCGCACGGACGACGCCTATACCGTCGCCATCGAGATCGCGCTCGGCGCGGCCATGCAGAACATCGTCGTGGACGATGAGGCCGCCGGTAAGGCTGCCATTCAATTCCTGAAACGCACGAACAGCGGCCGCACGACCTTCCTGCCGCTGAACGTCATGCGCGGAAAGGCGCTCAATGAGACCGGCGTGGAGCAGTGCCGCGGCTTCGTCGGCATCGCCTCCGAGCTGGTGCGCTGCGACGAGCTTTACCGCGGCGTGGTCCGCAATCTGCTCGGCAAGACTGTGATTGCCGAGGATATGGATGCTGCAATTGCAATTGCGAATCGCTATTCTCACCGATTCCGCATCGTGACGCTGGACGGGCAGATTCTGAACGCCGGCGGCTCGATGACAGGCGGTTCGGTGAATAAAAACGCCGGCATCCTCTCCCGCGCGAACGAGCTGGAGCGGCTGCACCGGCAGCAGCGCGAGGCGCAGGCCGGTCTGGAAAAGCTGAAAACCGACCTGAGCGAGGCCGAACGCCTTGCGCAGGAGGTGGAATACGAACGCTCCGTGGAGGAGGCGCGTCTGCGCACCGCGCAGGACGAGGCGCTGCGTCTCGAGGGCGAATGGAAGCAGTATTCCGTGCTCTATTCGGCCATCGACGAGGCCATCGGGAGCGCCGACCGCGAGCGCACGGCGCTGCAGCAGCGCGTCGCGTCCGACGAAAACCGCGAAAGGACGCTCACGGCGCAGCTTGAGGAGCTGCAAGAAAAAATCGCACACTCCGAGCAGGAGCTGAGCGCCGTCTCCGACGGGCAGAGCGCCGCCGCCGAGCAGAGCAACCGGCTCGGTCAGCGCATGACCGGGCTGCGTGCGGAGCTTTCGGCCGCCGAGGCCGAGCGCGCCTCCGCGACGGCATCCGTTGCGCACCTGACGCAGCTCGCCGCATCCATGCAGGGCGACCGGGAGCAGAAGCAGACGCTCATCGCGTCATATGAAGCCGAAAATAAGCGCATTGTCGATCAGATCACGGAGCGCGAGCAGGCCATGGCCGACTGCGCGGCGCGCGGCGAGGCACAGCGTGAGGCGCTGAAGAACGAGCTGGCCGAGCGCGCTTCCGTTGAGGCGCGCCGCACGCAGAACGAGAAGGAGGCGCAGAACAAGAGCCGCGAGATCCTCAACATGGAGCGCGAGAGCGCTCGCCTCGACGCGCGGAAGAACGCCGCCGAGATGGAGGAAAAGCAGATCATTGACAAGCTCTGGGAGAGCTACGAGCTGACGCGCTCGACCGCACCGGAGGCCGCCGCCGAGATCGAAAACGTCGGCGCGGCGCAGAAGCGCGCGGCGGAGCTGAAGCGAAAGATCTCTGCGCTCGGCACGCCGAACCTCGGCGCGATCGACGAGTTCGCGCGTGTCAACGAGCGCTATACCTATCTGACCGAGCAGCGCGACGACGTTCTGACCTCGAAAAAGGAGCTGGAACACATCGTCGCAGACATCGTCACACAGATGACGGAGATCTTTACGACGGAATTCGCCAAGATCAACACCTACTTCGGCCAGACCTTCACGGAGATGTTCCGCGGCGGCAAGGCCTCGCTCGAGCTGGAGGATCCCACGGCGCCGCTGACCTGCGGCATCGAGATCCGGGTCCAGCCGCCCGGCAAGCAGCTCAAAACGATCACGCTGCTCTCCGGCGGCGAGAAGGCGTTCGTGGCCATTGCGCTGTATTTTGCAATTTTGAAGGTTCGCCCGACGCCGTTCTGTATGCTCGACGAGATCGACGCCGCGCTGGACGACGGCAACGTCGAGCGCTTCGCCGGTTATATCCGCGGGTTCTGCGGCAAGACGCAGTTCATCGTCATCACGCACCGCCGCGGCACGATGGAGGCGGCGGACATGCTCTATGGCGTGACCATGCAGGAGCAGGGCATTTCCAAAATTCTTCAGTTGGATCTGAACCGTATGGAAGAAAATCTGGGACTCATTTCGGAGGCAAAGTAACATGGGCTTTTTTGAAAAAATCAAAAACGGACTGAAAAAGACAAAGGAAGCAATTTCCTCGACGCTTGGCGGCGTTTTCTCCGGCTTTTCGGGCGTAAACGACGAGTTTTACGACGAGCTGGAGGAGAGCATGATCCTCGCCGACCTCGGCGTGGAGACGTCGGTCAAGGCCGTCGAGCTGCTGCGTCAGCGCGTCAGGGAGCAGAAGCTCAAGGAGGCGCAGGAGGTGCAGGACGCGCTCAAGGACATCCTCGTTGAGATGCTCAACGTCGGCGACACCGAGCTGAAAATGACCACCAGACCGACCGTTGTGCTCGTCATCGGCGTCAACGGCGTCGGCAAGACCACGACCATCGGCAAGCTCGCGACGAACTACGTCCGGCAGGGTAAGAAGGTGCTGCTGTGCGCGGGCGATACCTTCCGCGCGGCGGCTGCCGACCAGCTTGAGATCTGGGCGGGACGCGCACATGCCGAGATCGTCCGGCAGCACGAGGGCGCCGACCCTGCGGCGGTCGTCTATGACGGCATTCAGGCCGCAAAGGCGCGCGGCACCGACCTGATCCTGATCGACACGGCCGGCCGTCTGCACAACAAGGCGAACCTGATGAACGAGCTGGGCAAGATCTCGCGCATCGTCGACCGCGAGCTTCCGGATGCGGATAAAGAGGTGCTGCTCGTGCTCGACGGCACGACCGGCCAGAACGGCCTGATGCAGGCCAAGGAGTTCAAGCAGATCGCGGGCGTGACGGCCATTGCGCTGACCAAGCTCGACGGCACTGCAAAGGGCGGCATCGTGATCGCCGTGGCCGACGCGCTGCAAATCCCGGTGAAGTTCATCGGCGTCGGCGAGCAGCCGGACGATCTGATGCCCTTTGATGCGCGCGCCTTTGTCGACGCGCTGCTGTAAATCGGGAGGCGCGGAATGAAGATCGTCCTTGCAAGCAATAATGAACATAAGCTCCGGGAGCTTCGCGCGATCCTCTCCGACCTCGGCATGGACGTCGTGCCGATGCGGGAGCTGGACATCCACATCGAGCCGGACGAAAACGGCACAAGCTTTGAGGAGAATTCCTATATCAAGGCCAAAGCCATCCTCGACGTCTGCCATATGCCGACCATTGCGGACGATTCCGGCCTGATGGTCGATGCGCTGAACGGCGAACCGGGGATCTATTCGGCGCGCTTCGGCGGCGCGCGCAACAAGACCGACCGCGACCGTCTGCAATATCTGCTCGAGCGGATGCAGGGCGTGCCGCAGGAGCGGCGCTCCGCAAAATTTGTCAGCGTCATCACGCTGTTGACGCCGGACGGACGGCAGGTCACGGCGCGCGGCGAATGCCCGGGGCGCATCCTCACCGAGCCGCACGGCGAAAACGGCTTCGGCTATGACCCGGTGTTTTATGTGCCCGAGCAGGGCTGCACCTTTGCCGAGCTTCCGGCAGCGGAAAAAAATCGGATTTCTCACCGTGCAAGGGCGCTTGCCGCCTTTGCCGAGAAGGTAAAAAAGGAGAACCTGTATGTTAACGAGTAAACAGAGAGCCGAGCTGCGCGCAGAGGCCAACACGCTCGAGACGACCCTGATGGTCGGCAAGGGCGGCGTGACGGAGCAAGTCCTGTCCGAGGCGCGCACGCAGCTCGAGGCGCGCGAGCTGGTCAAGGGACGCGTGCTCGAGACGGCGCTGCTTTCGGCCAGAGAGGCCAGCGACGCCATTTGCACGGGCATCGGCGCGGAGGGCATCGCCTGCGTCGGCTCAAAATTTGTGATCTATCGCCGGTCGGAGAAGAAGGCGCAGGAGACCGCGCAGAAGGCGCGTGCCGAGAAGAAAAAGCATTCCAACCCGGTTCGGCGCGGCGCGCAGCAGCGCCGCAAGGCCGCGCGCGAGGAGCGCGAGCGCCGCAACGAGTTCTTCCGTCAGTCCGCGATTCAGGCGGCGATCGAGAAGCGCATCGAGCAGGCGAACAAAAAGAAATAAAAAACAGAGAAAAGGGGGTGCGACATGGCACGCATCGGCATTTTCGGCGGAAGCTTTGATCCGCCGCATCTCGGACACCGCCTGGCGGTCAGTGAATTTCAAAAGCTTTTAGAGCTGGATCGGGTGCTTGTCGTGCCCGATGCCGTTCCGCCGCACAAGGCGCTCTCCGCGCTCTCGCCTGACGCGCAGACGCGGCTTCGTCTGACGCGGCTTGCGATGCGGGAGCTTCCGTTCGCGGAGGTCAGCGATATCGAGCTGCGGCGCGGGGGCACGAGCTACACCGTCGACACCCTGCGCAGCCTGCGCGCGCAGCATCCGCATGACGAGCTGTTTCTGCTCATGGGCACGGATATGCTGCTGTCCTTTGAAAAATGGCACGCCCCGCGCGAGATCGCTTCCATGGCGACCCTTGCCGTTGCGCATCGCAGCGACGACCGCGCCGAGGAGCTTCGCGCCTGCGCCGAGCGGCTGCAGGCCGAGCTGGGCGCGCGGGTCGTTCTGGTTGAAAACAAGTTTGTGCCGTATTCTTCAACGTCCGTGCGAGCCATGCTGGCCTTCGGCTGCGCGGAGGACTATGTCTCACCCGAGGTGCTTGAGTCGATCCGCTCCGAGGGGCTTTACGGCGTGGGCGCAGACTTCAGAAGGCTGCCCTTTGAGCGTCTGCAAACGGTCAGCCTTGCGCTGCACAACCCCAAGCGTGTGCCGCATGTGATCGGATGCAGCCAGACGGCCGAGCGCCTTGCGCTGCAATACGGCGCGAATCCGGTCGATGCCAAACGCGCCGGAATTTTGCACGACGTGACGAAGGCGCTCACCGGAACGGAACAGTTGAAATTATGCGAAAGCTATGGTATAATTCTGAATCATTTTGAACAGAACCATCCGAAGCTGCTCCATGCCAAGACCGGCGCGACGATCGCGCGTGCGGTCTTTGGCGAGAACGACGCGGTCTACCGCGCGATTTATTGGCATACGACCGGCACGACCGGGATGCACACGCTCGACAAGATCGTCTATCTGGCCGATTATATGGAGCCGAACCGGGACTTCCCGGGCGTTGACGAGCTGCGCGCGCTGGTCGCGCAGTCGCTTGACGCGGGGATGCTCTGCGGCCTGCGGATGTCCGTTGAGCAGCTCCGCGCGCGCGGCAGCGAGGTCGACCCGAACTCGCAGGCGGCTCTGCGCGAATTGGAAGAAAGGAATCATACGACATGAAGCTATTTGGCAACCAAAAGCGTCAGCGGACCCCGGCTGCCCGGCCGGAGGAGGAGACGCCGCAAAACGAGCCGATCGTGCAGGAGCACGCTCCGTCGCGTGAGCCGACTGATTTTGCCGTTCCTGCGCCGCAGCCCAAGGCGAAGACGAATAAGAAGTCCGGACAGGGAAAACAGGATCACACCTCGGCCAAGAGCATGGCCGTCCTGCTGGCGGCGCTGGCGCTGTTTGTGACGACGGCGCTGATGTGCTTCTACCTGATCGAGAAGAGCGGACAGCCCTATGAGCTGCCGGAGCAGCTGTCGAACAACGCCAAGGTCGATTATGTGGTCAACTCCCAGCCGAGCACGCTTGAAACGGTCAAGACGAAGGACCCGGACGCGCCGACGGGCGTCAACAATTCCGCGATCCTCAACACGCTGCTCGTCAGCCTTGACGAAACGACCTACCGCACCGAATCCGTTATGCTGATGAGCGTCAATCTGGACGATTATTCCGTCTCGCTCGTCAGCCTGCCGCGCGACACCTATATCTCGGGCAATTATGAGAATAGCACCATCAACGACATTTACCGCGAGAAGGATGACGGCAAGGGACGCGGCATCCGCGCCCTGCAGGAGGCCGTGGAGGGTATGGTCGGCTTCAAGATCGATTATCACTACGTCGTCACGCAGGAGACGCTGACCAACGCGCTCGACGCGATCGACGGCCTGCGCTTCCGCGTGCCGAGGCTGGACTTCTGCGCGCTGGACTCCGGCACGCGCAAGATGGACGGCGAGGACGCCATTCAGCTCTTCACCTATGACCAGGATTATTATGACATCGACCTCGAGGGGCCGGACACGCAGCGCAAATTCCTGCTCTCGCTGATGAGCGAGCTGATCGCCACGAACGATGAGGGCGAGATGAAGTCCCGTGCGCAGGCCGTGCTCAACAACGCTGAGACGAACGTCGACGAGGACACGCTGCTGTATTTCTTCAAGAAGCTGACGCGCAAGTCCTTTGACGATGCCTACAGTGCGACCATGCCCGGCGAGATCATCTCGCTCGGCGAGGACGAAGGACTCGACTACACGGTCGAATACTATCAGGTCTCTCAGGAGGACGCCGTTTCGGTTCTGAACGAGTATTTCAATCCGTTGGAAAAGGCGCTGACGGTCTTTAACATCAATTTCCGCCAGAAATCCGGCCTGAGCACGGACGGCGAATATCAGGAATACGGCTTCCACAATCATAACAACGGCAGCCATAACGGCGGCAGCACGACCAAGCCGACCACCGAGGCGACCACGGCCGAACCGACAAGTCCGGCCCCCACGGACGCTCCGGTTGAAAATCCGTAAAAAAGCAGGAAGGAGAAAAAATATGAACACACCGAAAGAGATCGCCCTGCGCGCGGCGAAGGTTCTCGACGACCGCAAGGGTCTGGGGATCAAGCTGCTGGAGGTCACGGACGTGACCAGCATTGCGGATTATTTTCTGATCTGCACCGGCACCTCCAGCACGCACGTCAAGACCCTCTGCGACAGCGTTGAGGCGGCTGTTGCAGACGAGCTGAACGAGCCGCTGCTCCACCGCGAGGGACATCGCGGCGGCAGCTGGGTGCTGCTCGATTTTGGCTGCCTTGTGGTGCACGTTTTCACCAACGAGGCGCGCGCATTCTATGATCTGGAGCATCTTTGGAACGATGCGACGGAAATTCCCATGAAATTCGAGGCCGAAGCATGAAATACGATTTTACCGCCATTGAAGCCAAATGGCAAAAGCGCTGGCAGGAGGAAAAGCTCTATCAGGCTGTGACAGGGCAGGATAAGAAGAAATTTTACGCGCTGATCGAGTTCCCGTATCCCTCGGGCGCGGGTCTGCACGTCGGCCACGCGCGTCCCTATACCACGATGGACACAATCGCCCGCAAGCACCGCATGATGGGCGAGAACGTTCTCTTCCCGATGGGCTACGACGCCTTCGGTCTGCCGACTGAAAACTACGCGATCAAGAACCACATCCACCCCGCAATCGTCACGAAGAACAACATCGAAAACTTCCGCAAGCAGCTCCACGCGCTGGGCTACAGCTTCGATTGGGATCGCGAGATCAACACCACCGACCCGAAGTATTTCAAGTGGACGCAGTGGATCTTCCTGCAGCTTTATAAGCACGGCCTTGCCTATAAGGCCAAGATGCCGGTCAACTGGTGCACGTCCTGCAAGTGCGTGCTGGCCAACGAGGAGGTCGTCGACAACGTCTGCGAGCGCTGCGGCAGCCCCGTTATTCGCAAGGAGCAGAGCCAGTGGATGCTGCGCATCACGAAATACGCCCAGCGGCTGCTCGACGATCTCGACGGCGTGGACTATATCGACCGCGTCAAGGCGCAGCAGCGCAACTGGATCGGCCATTCCACCGGCGCACAGGTGCGCTTCGCCTCGACGCTCGGCGACGAGATCCTGATCTATACGACCCGTCCCGACACTCTGTTCGGCGCAACCTACATGGTGCTCTCGCCGGAGCACGAGCTGCTGAGCAAGTGGATGGATCAGCTCGAAAATCAGGACGAGATCAAGGCTTATCAGAAGGAGGCTGCCTCGAAATCCGATTTTGAGCGCACCGAGCTGGTCAAGGATAAGACCGGCGTGATGCTCAAGGGCGTCAAGGGCATCAACCCCGTCAACGGCAGGGAGATCCCGATCTTTATCTCCGACTATGTCCTCTCGACCTACGGCACGGGCGCGATCATGGCCGTGCCGGCGCATGACGACCGCGACTGGGCGTTCGCGAAGAAATTCGGCTGCGAGATCATCGAGGTCGTCAAGGGCGGCAATGTCGAAGAGGCCGCCTTTACCGACTGCGCCACCGGCGTGATGGTCAACTCCGGCTTCCTGAACGGCATGAGCGTGGAGGAGGCCAAGAAGGCCATTCTTGCCTATCTGACCGAGAAGGGGATCGGCGAGAAGAAGGAAAATTACAAGCTGCGCGACTGGGTGTTCTCCCGTCAGCGCTATTGGGGCGAGCCGATCCCGATCGTGCATTGCCCGAAATGCGGCACGGTTCCGCTGCCCGAATCCGAGCTGCCGCTCCTGCTGCCCGAGGTCGAGAGCTACGAGCCGACCGACGACGGCCATTCTCCGCTCGCGGCCATGACCGACTGGGTCAACACGACCTGCCCGTGCTGCGGCGGCCCTGCCAAGCGCGAGACCGACACCATGCCCCAGTGGGCCGGCTCGTCGTGGTATTATCTGCGCTATATGGACCCGCACAACGACGAGGCGCTGGCCTCGAAGGAGGCTCTGGAATACTGGAGCCCCGTCGACTGGTACAACGGCGGCATGGAGCACACCACGCTCCATCTGCTCTACAGCCGCTTCTGGCATAAATTCCTCTATGACCTCGGCGTCGTGCCGACCAAGGAGCCGTATGCCAAGCGCACGAGCCACGGCATGATCCTCGGCGAGGGCGGCATCAAAATGTCCAAATCGCGCGGCAATGTCATCAATCCGACCGACGTCATTGCCGAATACGGCGCGGATACGATGCGCACCTATATCGTTTTCATCGGCGACTTTGAAAAGGCCGCCGCATGGTCGTCCAACGCCGTCAAGGGCTGCAAGCGCTTCTTGGACAAGGTCTGGAATCTGGCGGAGACCGTCACCGACCATGAGACGTCCTACTCCGCGCAGAATGAGAGCCTGATGCACAAGACGATCAAGAAGGTCAGCTCCGACATCGACACGCTCAAGGGAAACACCGCGCTGGCCGCACTGATGACGCTGGTCAACACGCTCTCCGAAAAGGGCTGCAACGCCGCCGAGCTGAAAACGCTCCTCCAGCTGCTCAGTCCGTTCGCGCCGCATATCTGCGACGAGCTTTGGGAGCTGCACGGCTATGAGGGCATCTGCTCCGTCTCCGCGTGGCCGACCTACGACGAGTCGAAGTGCAGGGACAGCGAGATCGACATGGCCGTTCAAGTCAACGGCAAGCTGCGCGGCACGATCCACGTCGCGGCCGATCTGGATAACGACGCCGTCGTCGCGGCAGCCGAGGCCGATCCGAAGGTCGCGCGCTTCCTGGAAAAGCTGGGTGGCAGCATCGTCAAGACCATCGTTGTGAAGAACAAGCTCGTCAACCTCATCGTGAAGCCCTGACGGTACATCTTGCGTGTTTTCGAGAAAAAAAGAAAAAAATCTGCAAGATATGCTTGACAATCACGCGCCGTATCGCTATAATATTACTGCTGTGCGATACAGCCCTGAAAGCATCCTGGATTTAGCCGGATGCGTCGGAGGGAGGGAAATCAATGTCTGAAATCCGTGTCAAAGAGAACGAGTCTTTGGAGAGTGCTCTGAAGCGCTTCAAGAGAAGCTGCCAGAAGGACGGCGTCATCGCTGAAGTCAAGAAGAGAGAGCATTACGTCAGCCCGAGTCTCAAGCGGAAGCAGAAGTCCGAGGCTGCTCGGAAGAACAAGAGAAGAGGTTATTGATCCCTTCGTCTCATAGTTGCTTTCAAACCGCCGATGCGTTTTTGCGCGTCGGCGGTTTTCTGTGTTGCTTTTTCGTTGTTTTTGCGATAGAATAAAGAAAAAACAATTCGGAGGGTTTGCAATGAAGCAGCTGACGGAAAAAATGATCGAGGTCGCCGAGGCAGGGAAGCGCTCGGTGCTCTGCACGGTTTTGGCCAGCTCCGGTTCTGCGCCGCGCGGCGCGGGCGCGAGAATGCTCGTCTGCGAGGACGGCACCGTGCTCGGCACGGTCGGCGGCGGCCGGGTCGAGCAGCTTGCGCAACTTGAGGCGCGCGAGATCCTCGCCGGTGGCCCAACGCGCATCCGCGCCTTTGGCCTCGCGCCCGATCAGGTCAATTCCATCGGCATGATCTGCGGAGGCAATGTGACGATTTATTTTCAGCTTATGACGCCGGACGACCTGCCCACGCTTTACGCTATGCGCGACGCCCTGAGCAAGGATGCGGATTCTTGGCTCTATCTGCGCATCGCCGAAGGCATCGTGGAGGAATTCCGCGTGGTTCTGGCCGAGGAGGGCTATGCGAACCCGGAGCTTTACGGCGCGCGCGCCGTGCTGGAAAAGGGTGAGCCGACCGTCTACACCGAGCCGCTGATGCAGGCCGGGCGCGTCATCATTTTCGGCGGCGGCCATGTCGGTCAGGCGCTTGCGCCGGTGCTGGCCACGATCGATTTCCGGGTCACGGTCTATGACGCGCGCCCCGAGCTTGCCAATCGGGAGCATTTTCCGACCGCGAAGGAGATCCTCTGCGCGCCGTTTTCCGAGGCAATGGAGCGCGTGAAGCTGAAGCCGTCGGATTACGTCGTCATCATGACGCCGGGGCATCAATCCGACCGGGAGCTGCTTTCCATGGTGCTGCGGCACAAAACGCGCTATGTCGGCTGCATCGGCTCACGCCACAAGATTGCGCGGACGCAGGAGCTGCTGCGCGCGGAGGGCATTTCGGAGGAGGCGATCCGGAGCGTGCATTCGCCCATCGGCATCCCGCTTCCGGCGCAGACTCCGGCAGAGATCGCCATCAGCATTGCGGCGGAGCTGATCCAGTGCCGCGCTGAGACGCGATGATGCAGGACTGGTCGCCGGACGCCATGCGCTTCATGCGCGACGCGGCGTCCCGCAGTGACTATCACGAGCGGCTGGCAGCGCACATCGCGCCCTATCTGCCGCCGGATGCCGACGTCTGCGACGCGGGCTGCGGCATGGGCGATCTGGCGCTTGCGCTTGTGCCCCACTGCAAAACCGTCACGGCGGTCGACCGCGCGTCCGCGCCGATCGAGGCGCTTCGCGCGCGTCCGCTTCCGCATAATCTGCGGACAAGCTGCACGGATATTTTCAAGCTCGAGCAGCGGTTCGACGCCATGGTTTTCTGCTATTTCGGCAGAATGCAGGAGATCTTGGACGTTTCTGCGCGGCTTTGCCGCAAAACGGTCGTGGTTGTGAAGCGCCGGGAGCGCACCCGCCTGTTCTCCGTGCGGCCGACGCTGACGGAGCACCGCGTCGCGGAGCAGGCGGAGATTTTTCTGCGTGAGCGCGGCATCCCGTTTCAGAGCGAGTGCCTTGCGCTCGAGCTGGGGCAGCCGTTCCGGTCGGTGGAGGAGGCAGAGCGCTTTTTCGCGCTTTATAACCGCGCCGACGCGCCGATCAGCCGCGCGGAGCTGCTTCGTCGCCTGCAGCCGCGCGACGATGCGGAATTTCCGTATTATCTTCCGGCGCTGCGCCAGATGGAGCTGCTTGTGCTTGACGCCGATTCCATACGGGAGGGAAGCCGATGAACGTGATCGTTACCGGAAATATCGGGAGCGGGAAATCCACCGCGATCCGCCGCATTCTGGCCATGCTCGACGAGCCGGTTTACGGCTTCTGGACGGAAAAACGCCCGCCGGAGGCGGACGGCAGCGCGCCGGTCTATCTGCATGGCTGCCGGAGTCCGCTGCAATTCGGCGAGAGCTGCCGCATCGGCATCTGCCGCGACCGGCACGCCGAGGCAAATCCGGCTGTCTTCGAGTCGCTCGGCGTTGCCTGTCTGACGGGCATCCCGCGCGGCAGTCTGATCCTGATGGACGAGATCGGCGTGATGGAAAACCGCGCGCCGCAGTTTCAGGCGGCGATCTTCGCCCTTCTGGACGGGGATTACCGCGTGATTGCCGCCGTGCGGGATAAATCCACGCCTCTGCTCGACCGAATTCGGGCGCACCCGAGGAGCGTCTGCATCTGCGTGCAGGAGACGCGCGAGCCGGAGTGCCTGCGCCGCGCCGCAAGGCTGCTGGCCGCAGAATAAACCGGAAATACGGAGCCGCCTCTCTGATTTGTCCCGGAAGGGAATGGACATCGAGAGGCTTGCCGTCCGGTCAAAGACCTGAAGCGTCGGAATACCCGGCTTATCTGAAGCCATTCAAGCCGAAGGGGCTTGTCGTCTGCGAATTGTAGGCGGCAAGCCCCTTCGGCTTTGCCGCTTTGCGCCGCTGTTTCATGAAAAAACAATTATGCTCTGCAATTTGTGAACCCGCCCAAAGTTTTTTCTGTATATAATGAAAATATATGCAAAAATTCTTTGCGAAAATTGGAAAAAAATGATAAAATAGGAACCAATGGGCGGAGCGGGTTGCTCATTCGCCCGATTTCAAAAAAGGAGCGATGAAACATGACAACAATCGGAAAACGGCTTTCCGCAGTGCTGCTGGTTCTGGCGCTGTGTCTGAGCCTGTTTCCTGTGATGGCATCGGCGGAATCGGAAGCCGTTTCCATTACCAGCCTCAGCGAGATCACAGATCTGTCCGGCAGCTACCGGCTGGCCGATGACATCACCGTGACCGAGCCGTTCGGCAGCAGCACCGAACGCTTCAACGGCACGCTTGACGGCGACGGTCACACCGTGACCATCAACATTACGAAGTCGGGCAGCAACATCGGCATGTTTGCCTACCTCGACACGAATGCCGTCGTGAAAAACTTCGTTGTCGATTCTGCGCAGGTCGTCAATACCGGCAGCACCAACACCGGCGCGATCGCGGGCACGTCGAAGGGCACGGTCTCGGACATCCGCGTGAAGGAGCTTTCCGTCAGCGGCTATGAAAAGACCGGCGGCCTGGTCGGCGTGCAGGACTCCGGCGCGACGCTCACGCGCTGCTGCGTGGACGCGGGCACGGTGAAAAAGAGCGCGACCTCCGACACTCCGTTCGGCGGTCTGGTCGGCGAGAACTCCGGCACGGTGAGCTTCAGCTCCTCGGCTGCGACCATGGACCACAGCGACGCCCGCCCCAACTATGACTATGTCGGCGGCATCGTCGGCAAGAACGTCTATGGCGGCACGATCTCGGACTGCTATTTCAGCGGCTCGTTCAACGAGGGCAGCAACAAGAGCTATAAGATCGGCGGCATCTGCGGCGACGCCAGCGGCACGATCCGCAACTGCTATTTCAGCGGCTCTCTGGTCACGGAGACAAGCTCGAAATGCCCGATTGCAAACACCTCTGCGCCCAACTGCTATTATCTGGACACCTCCTTTACGGGTTACGTCAACTCCGGCTACGGTACGAAGAAGACCGCCGAGGAATTCGCGTCCCTGGCCGAGACGCTCGGCGCGGACTGGGAGAACGGCACGGACGGCTTCCCGGTCCTGAGCTGGCAGACGTGGAAATATTCCACGACCGCGATCAAATATAAGATCGAGACCTATCTGGAAGACCTCTCCGGCGACGGCTATACATGCTCGTCTGCGGTGGAGGTCAAGGCCGAGCCAGGCACGCCCGTTTCGGCCGAAGCACAGGCCATTGAGGGCTTCACCTTTGACGCCGATAACGAGCGGAACATTATGAGCGGCGAGGCTTCGGCTGAGCTTGTGCTCAAGCTCTATTACACCCGCAACAGCTACACGCTGACATGGGAGACCGGCGACTATGCCATCTCTGACGCCGACGATGCCTATACGCACGGCAGCGTCAGGTTCGGCGCGGCGATCGTCTATCCGCACGTCACCGCCCACGGCATGAGCGTGAAATGGGACAAGACGCTTGCAACCATGCCCGCAACGGACACCGTCATCACGGCCGACTATAGCCCGGCGGTCTACGACGTCGCATGGAACGCCAACGGCGGCAAGTTCGAGAAGGACAACGGCTGGGGCGGCGTCGAGCTGGTCGACACGCTGAAATGGACAAGCTATGGCTCGTCCGGCGGCGCGATCTACGGTCAGACCTTCGGCAAATACAAGTGGAACGCGAATTCCACCTCCTTCTCCAACCGCGACCTGCCCGTCCCGACGCACAGCAGCAAGGTCTTTGACGGCTGGTTCACAGCCGCCGAGGGCGGCACGCCCATCGACGCGGACACCGCCGTCACCGAGCCGGAGAACGGCAGCTTCACCTTCTACGCACACTGGACGGACGGCTGGACGGTTACGTTCGACCCGAACGGCGGCAGCGTAACGCCCAAGACCGTTCTGGTGCGCAAGGGCGGCACGCTCGGCGCCTCCGTTCCCACGCCGAGCCGCTCCGGCTATGACTTTGACGGCTGGTTCAACGGCGAGAACAAGCTCGAGGCCGACACCGTAATCGATGCGGATGCGACCTACACCGCGCGTTGGACGCCGAAGACCTACACCGTCAGCTTCCAAGCCAACGGCGGCGAAGGCTCGATGGATGCGCAGACGTTTACATACGGCGTTGCGCAGAAGCTCAGCAAGAATGCGTTCACCCGCGAGGGCTACCGCTTTGTCGGCTGGGCCACATGGAGCGGCGCTTCGAGCGCCAGCTACGGGGATGAGGCGGAATACTCGATCGGCGCATATAACCAGACCTTCTATGCGGTCTGGGAGGAGGTTCGCTATGACCTTACCATCGCCACGTCGCCGGAGAACGCGACGGTCGTTCTGAAGAACGCCGCAGGCGTTGAGCAGAGCGGCACGGACGGCGTCTATCACGTCCTTGTCGGGACGTATTCCTACACCGTCAGCGCCTACGGCTATGAAACGCTCACCGGCGAGATCAAGGCCGACGAGACCAAGAGCGTGCTGCTCACGCTGACGAAGATCCCGACCTATGCGGTCAGCTTCTCGGTCACGAAGCCCGAGGGCAGCGGCGAGACGAAGATCACCGTCACCGATGCCGCGGGCAGGACGATGACCGCCGATGAAAACGGCGTCTATCAGCTTATGTCCGGCGCTTACCACTATGTGGTCAAGGCCAAGGGCGCGAAGAAGGCTGCTGCCGACTTCACGGTCGAGACAGAAGCCCTGCATTTTGACATCACCCTGCCCGTTCAGAACGGCTGGGACGGCGAGACCGTCACCGAGCCGCATCAGCTCACGGCCGACGAGGCTACCGGCGAATACGAGGGCATGACCGGCTGGTATCGCGTGGAGAACGGCGAGGAGCTTGCTTGGGTCGCAAGGAAGATCAACAGCGGCTCCGGCGGCTACAACGCCAACATCGTGCTTGCCAAGGACATCGACCTCGGCGGCGAGCTTTGGACGCCGATGGGCAGCTCCTATAACAATTGCTTCACCGGAATTTTTGACGGCAACGGCCACAGTGTCACGAATCTGTTCTGCGAGGGCACGACCTATCAGGGTCTGTTCGGCTACAGCAAGGGCACGATCCGCAATCTGACCGTTTCCGGCAGCGTGACGCTCAAGACGTCCAACGCGAGCGGCTATGAGGCCAACGCCGGCGGCATCGTCGCCTATCAGAATAACGGCAGCATCGACTGCTGCGCGTCCTATGTGACGGTCACGAACGAGCACGCCAGCGGCCGCACCGGCGGCATCGCAGGCTATGCCAGCAGCACGACCTTCCTGAAGTGCTTCAACGCGGGCAAGCTGAGCGGCGGCATCTCCGTGGCCGGTATCGCGGGCTACTGCGGCGGCACGTCCACCATCACCGACTGCTATAACATCGGTACGCTGGTCGGCGGCGACAACATCGTGGAGAGCTCCTATACCTTCGGCCAGATCTCCGGCATTGCCAGCAGCCTCAGCGACTATTCCGCCTCGACCGTCACCAACTGCTATAACGCCGGTGCGATCACGGGCGCCGAAAAATACAGCCGTGTCGGCTCACTTATCTCGGCGCGCGGTGCTGCGACCCTTTCCAACTGCTATTATCTTGAGGTCGACGGCCTGAAGGGTGTCGGCAACGGCCTTTCCGACGGCTGCACGGCGGTCGACGCCGAGACGCTCGCCTCGGCGGATATGCCTGCCAAGCTGAGCGAGGCATTCAAGCAGAATACCGGCTGCGGCGGCTTTGCCCCGGCTCTGACGTGGCAGACCCTCCGCACGCACAGCTTCACGACTGCGGCCTCCGACGTCGTGGCAAGCGAGGCGACCTGCACACAGGCGGCGGCCTGCTATGTCAAGTGTGACGTTTGCGGCGCGGTCAGCGATACGCTGACGGTTTCCGTCGGCGAAGCGCTCGGGCACGATCTGGTCACCGATCCGGCCGTTCCGGCCACCTGCACGGAGTCCGGCCTGACCGAGGGCAGCCATTGCACGCGCTGCGACTATAAGGTCGCGCAGGAGGTCGTTCCGGCCACGGGTCACACCGAGGCAGCGCCGGTTCGCGAGAACGAGGTCGCGGCGACCTGCACGGAGGCAGGCAGCTATGACGAGGTCGTCTACTGCTCCGTCTGCCATGCCGAGCTGAGCCGCGCGGCCAAGACGATCGACGCGCTGGGTCACGACCTTGTCGACCACGAGGCCAAGGCGGCCACCTGCACCGAAGCCGGTTGGGCGGCCTATCAGACCTGCACGCGCTGCGATTACACGACCTATCAGGAAATTCCGGCAACCGGCCACACCGAGGCAGCGCCGGTTCGCGAGAACGAGGTCGCGGCGACTTGTACGGAAGCAGGCAGCTATGACGAGGTCGTCTACTGCTCCGTCTGCCATGCCGAGCTGAGCCGCGCGGCCAAGACGATCGACGCGCTGGGTCACGACCTTGTGACCGACGCGGCCGTTCCGGCCACCTGCACGGAGTCCGGCCTGACCGAGGGCAGCCATTGCACGCGCTGCGACTATAAGGTCGCGCAGGAGGTCGTTCCGGCCACGGG
>OIWU01000511.1_pt1 | contig 47420 bp, 40 predicted proteins | sample 1587711 | NCBI WGS metagenome assembly OIWU01 (sample SAMEA3888909, study PRJEB22519) | human gut metagenome | biome: human gut; feature: human-associated habitat; material: faeces | place: Denmark | collected 2010 | reverse complement strand
TCAATTTGGAACAAAATCCCTCGCTGACCGCTCTTGCAATTTAATCAGAGGTTCCTTAGTACGGCATCAGGGGCGCCGAGCCGTCGTCGCTGTCCGGCTCAATGGCGCGGATCGCGGCGTCGTAGGAATAGTCGGCGCTGACGTGTACGCTGACCGTGTCGCCCACGCGATGCCCCAGCAGCGCGCGGCCGAGTGGCGACTCCATGCTGATGAAGCCCTTGTCCGGCTCGATGCGGACGGTCGAGACGACCTGCACGACCAGCTCCTCCTCGTCCTCGGGCAGCCAGACCGTCACGCGGTCATAGAGCTTGACCTTGTCGCCGTTGCCGCCCTCGGCGTCGTCGTCGATGATCTGCGCGGTCTTGATCATGTTTTGCAGGTAGCGCACGCGGCTGTCGTTTTTGCGCTGCTCCTGCTTGGCCGCCTTGTATTCATAGTTCTCGCTGAGGTCGCCGAACGCGCGCGTCCGCTTGACCTCCTCCATGATCCTCGGCCGGACGTTCAAGCGGCGATCCTCCAACTCAGCCTCCATCAGGGCGATGTCCTTTTTTGTCAATTTATCATGCATAAAGCGTCATTTCCTCTTTTCCGGTGGGATGCAGTGTTCAAAAATCACGATGCAGCCGTCGTGCTCGGCGTCAAGGATCTCCTGCGGCGTTTGCAGCGTCCAGGCGACCTCCTGCACGCCCCAGAGGCGGCGGCAGAGCCGCAGGCTGAGCTGCGCGCGGTCGGCATAGCGATAGGCGACAAAATTCGGCACGGTCAGAAAGTTGGCCAGCAGATTCGTCAGCGCGAAGGCCGCCGGAGCCCTGAAGCCCTGCCGCGCAGTGAGATAATTCTCGGCGAGCTGGCCGCGCACGATCTCCGGGCAGTTGCGGCGCAGCCAGATCAGAACGCGCGGGTCAAAGGACTCGACGCAGAAGCGCAGCTTCGGGAATTTTTTCAGCAGCACGACAGCTTTGCGCGCCAGCGCGGCGGCGTTGCCGTCGTCCGGCTTCAGCTCAATGATGAGCGGCGTTCTGCCCGCAAAGATCGGCAGAACCTCCTCGAGATAGGGGATCTTTTCCTCCGTGCCGTCCAGCCGCAGGGCATCCAGCTCGTCGGCGGTGCAGTCGACGATCCGGCGGTCGACGCCGGTCATGCGCAGCAGCTTGCCGTCGTGCATCACGACGAGCCGCCCGTCCTTGCTCAGATGGACGTCCAGCTCCGCGCCGCAGCCATGCTCCACGGCCAGCCGAAAGGCCGTCAGCGAGTTCTCCGGCACGCCGGACGCGGCGTCGTAGAGGCCGCGGTGCGCATAGCGATAGCGGTAAAGCCCGTAAAAGCCAAAGGGGCTTTTCTTTCCGCGCACCGCCAGAACCCAGAGGAGCAGCAGGAGCAGCAGGAATAAAATTATGTAAACCGCCCACATGGTCATTTCCTCCTGTTGAGAAGCGTTGAGCCATATCCGCGGGGGTCGACCCCCGCGCTGCTCAATCAATCCTATTATAATTCTTTTTTTCTCCGAACACAACAGGTATTTTTCTCGTTTCACGGTTTCCGTGCATTTTATGCCGAAGCGGGCGTCCCGGCGCTGCTCCGGGACGCCTTCCCCTTCAAAAGATGTCTCGCTCCGTCCTCTGCTCCGGCTGCGGCAGGCGATGCTGCTCCGCGCGGTTTCCGACCGGCGCGCGATGGATCGCCGCGCCCTTCCTTGCAGCCATGTTCCGTCCTTCCGGACGGATCGGCTCCGGTTTTTCCATAAAGCTCCCCTCCGCAAATAAAACTTCATGCGTGAGCACCGCACCACGAAAATGCGCAAATGCCGGTGCATGAAGTTTTTGTGCATCATTTCCGGTTGCCCCGCAGGGGCGAGGAAATGGCACATTTCTGTTTTTGCTATGCTTTTGCATAGCAAAAAATTCCGGCCATAGTTTGGCCGGAATCCCTCTTTTTTATGCTTTTTGTGCGTCAATAGCGCAGGAAGCGGCGCAGGCGCTCCTCGGCACGGCGCAGCGTCCGATTCACCGTAGAGCGGCAGACGCCGCGCTCCCGCGCGACCTCGGCCTGCGTCTTTCCGAGAAAATAGACGTCCCGCAGGACGGCGCGCTGCTGCTCGGTCAGCTCGCGCTCGATCACGCGGCGCATCCGCGTCAGCTGCTGCTCCTTCGGCAGCCGCTTGTCCGAAAAATCAGAAAGTGTAGTTGTCATCCCGATAAAATCCCCTTTCATAGTAGTGCGCGGTCAGCTCTGCAAGCTTGCGGCACTGTGTGTAGATCGTCGAGAGCGCGGCAATCTGACTGCGCAGAGCCGCCCGCTCCTGTGCATCCGACGATTCCGCAAGCGTTCTGCGCAGCGCGCGCAGCTGTGGTCTGAGCAGCGCCCCTGCCGCCCGGTATCCGGGCGCAAGCTCCGCCAGCTTCACTTTTTCGGCTGAGCCATTCTGCGTCGCAACAGGAAAGGGCTTTTCCCAACGGTCAACCGGATCACCTCCTTTTGGTTCAGCTCATCCAAGCGAGGCATGTCCAGAATCGACCATTTCAGGATATTTACATTGAGAATGTTAACTTTTTTGCCAATTTATATTTCCAGTATTTTCCATTTCTACACGCTTAGTGTACTACACGTTCCGTGGTTTGTCAAGTAGTTTTTTTCTTTCGTCCAAATGTTACAAAAAATTACATACATCCTGTGATAAGGTTACAAAGAAGAACGAAACGGAGGCGGTTTTTTATGTTGGGTGCGCGGATCGCGCTGCTGCGCCGGGAATCCGGCTGGTCGCAGAAGGAGCTTGCGGGGCATCTGGAGATCAGTCCCAGCGCGGTAGGAATGTATGAGCAGGGGCGGCGCGAGCCGTCGAATGCGCTGCTGCTGAAAATGGCGCGGCTGTTCGGCGTCAGCGCGGATTTCCTGCTGACCGGCGCCTCGACGCCCGCCGACGCGCCGACGCTCCGGGCGCTCCTGCACAGCACCGAGGGGCTGCTGACCTCCTCCGGCGGGCCCGTCGCGGCAGAGGATCGGGCGCTGCTGCTCTGCGCCCTGCTTGGGGACTTGACGCAAAGCAAAAAATCGTCTATCATAGACAGCAAGGGAGGTGCCGCCATGACAGACGAGGAATATATGCGACAGGCGATTGCGCTTGCCGGAGAGGCCGCCGACGAGGGAGAGGTCCCGGTCGGGTGCATCATCACGGATGGCGAACGGATCGTCGGGCGCGGCCGCAACCGCCGCGAAACGGGCAAGTCGGCGCTCGCGCACGCCGAGCTGGAGGCCATTGCCGAGGCCTGCGCGACGCTGGGCGGCTGGCGGCTCTGGCGCTGCACGCTCTATGTTACGCTTGAGCCGTGCCCGATGTGCGCCGGAGCGATCATCAACGCGCGCATTCCGCGTGTGGTCTACGGTGCGCCGGACCAGAAGGCCGGCTCCTGCGGAACGCTGGTGAATCTTTTCACCATGCCCTATAATCACCATCCAGAGGTCACAGGCGGCGTTCTGGAGGACGAATGCCGCACGCTTTTGCAGAATTTTTTTCGCAGGCTGCGCGCCAATCCCGTTGCGAAACAGTGGGATCGCAGCAGAGCCGCCAAATGACGCAGACAGGCCGCGCCGCGCACCGAAGCTCTCTTCGATGTGCGGCGCGGCCTGTCTGTTCAATCCGGACGGCCTTGCTCATCGGCCTCTCCGGGGGTCATGCCATAAAATGTGCGCCGGGGAAGGCCCCGGCGCACAAGGTCGATTTAGCGTTGTCCCTTATCGTAGGGGATACCCTCTGCCTTCGGAGCGTGAGAGCTCTTGGAGGTGAAGACCAGAACGATGATCGTCACGATGTAGGGCAGCAGGTTGTAAACGTTGGACGGTCTGCCAAGGCTGGAGAACTTCGGCAGGAAGGGCAGAAGCGTGAAGCTCGTGCCCAGGATCCGGAACAGGGCGAAGAAGAACGCGCTGAACAGGATACGGAAGGGTTTCCAGTTGCCGAAGATCATAACGGCGATGGCAAGGAAGCCGTAGCCGCCGACGTCGCCCTCGAAGGAGGAGCCGGCCGCGAGGACATAAGCCATGCCGCCGACGCCGCCGAGGAAGCCGGAGATCATAACGCCGGAATAACGCATCTTATAGACGTTGATGCCGACGGAGTCAGCCGCCTGCGGATGCTCGCCGCAAGCGCGCAGACGCAGACCGAAGCGGGTGTGATAGAGCACGAACCACGCAGCAATGAAAAGGATGACGGCGATCGGAACGGTGATGTAGAACTTCTTGAACAGAGCCGGCCAGAAGTCAGCCTTGACGCTGCCGGGGATGTTGAAGTTTTTGTAGTTGAGGGCGGTCCACTTCGGGATGGAGATGCCGGTCAGGCCCTGACCCTGAACAGCCCACGCGACCACGACGCAGAACGCCGGCGCAAAGATGTTCAGCGCAGTGCCGCCGATGGTCTGGTCAGCCTTCAGGTTGATGGCCGCAAATGCCAGCAGCAGCGAGAAGAGGATGCCGGCCGCACCGGCGACGAGGATCGCGATGAGAAGGCCCATCTGGCTCTTGCCCACTGTTTCGCCCCAGCCGGCCGTGTTCATGGCACGGAGCACAAGGCAGCCGCAGAGAGCGCCGATGATCATGATGCCGTCCATGGCAATGTTGATGATGCCGGAGCGCTCGGAGTACATTGCACCCAATGCCACGAGCAGCAGCGGGATGGCAAACGAGATCGTCTGGTTGAGAATACTGGCCAATGCTACTTCAGACATTTATGCCACCTCCTTCTTTTTTCCGTTGAAGACGGACGAAAGCTTGATGCGGAGCAGGAGGCTGAACGCGGCCAGATAGATGATAACGGCCGTAACGATGTCCGTAGCCTCGGTTGCGTAGCCCTGAGACTGCATGGCGATGCCGCCGAGCTTCAGGTAGCTGATGAAGATCGCGCTGAAGATGCAGCCGATCGGATGCGAGTTGGCAAGCAGGGCGACGGAGATGCCGTCGAAGCCCATGCTCAGGATGGTCTGCTCGGTGGTGTACTGAACGCCGCCTGCGAGGTAGCACAGGCCGCCGCCGAGACCGGCGAGAGCGCCCGCGATGACAACGGAGAGCACGATGTTGCGCTTCGCGTTGATACCGGCATAGATCGCGCCGTCGCGGTTCAGACCGCAGGCACGCAGCTCATAGCCGAAGGTCGTCTTGCTCATCACGAACCAGACGATCACGGCGATGATGGCCGCAATGAAGATGCCGATGTTCAGGTAAACATACAGCTTGTCGAGGCCGAGACGCGGCATGATGGCCGAGGGGTTGCCGGCATCGAGCGCGAGGGAACGGGCGCCGTCGCTGGCAAGCATCTTCTTGACGCTCAGGACGAGCAGGTTCGCGCAGTTCATGCCGATCCAGTTCATCATGATGGAGGTGATGACCTCGTTGACGTTGAACAACGCCTTGAACAGGCCGGGGAAGAAGCCCCAGATCGCGCCGCCGACGATGGACATCAGAACGCAGACATACCACGGGGCCTTGATAACGAGTGCGAAGAACAGGGCGGCCATGGCACCGATGGTGTACTGGCCGGGAGCGCCGATGTTAAACAGGCCAACCTTGAAAGCGATTGCCACGGAAAGGCCGGTCATGATCAGCGGAGTCGAACGGTAGAGCACGTTGCCGAAGTCGGTAATGCCGTTGGAAAGCATGTTCCACATACCGGCGGGGGCATTTTTCGCGTTCAGCAGCAGAAGAAGAATGAAGCCGAACAGCAGGCCGATGACGATGGAGAGCAGGGACGCAACGATGCTGATAAACGCCTGATTCTCACCGAGTCGTTTTTTCTGGGTCATGACTGCACCTCCATTCTCTTTGCGCCGGCCATGTACAGGCCAAGCTCCTCGACCGTCGTCGTCTTCGGGTCGAATTCGCCGACGATCTCGCCTTCATACATGACCAAAATCCGATCGGAGAGGTTCATGACCTCATCCAGCTCGAGGGAAACGAGCAGGACGCCCTTGCCGGCGTCGCGCTCGGCGACGATCTGCTTGTGGATATACTCGATCGCGCCGACGTCCAGACCACGGGTCGGCTGAACCGCAATCAGCAGCTCCGGGTCTTTGTCGATCTCGCGGGCGACGATGGCCTTCTGCTGGTTGCCGCCGGACATCGAACGGGCGATCGTGATCGAGCCTTGGCCGGAGCGGACGTCATACTGCTCGATCAGGCGGTCGGAATACTCGCGCACCTTATCGAAGCGGATGATGCCGTGCTTCTGGAACTCCGGCTGCCAATAACGCTGCAAAACCATGTTCTGCTCCAGCGTATAGTCCAAGATCAGGCCGTGCTTATGACGGTCCTCGGGGATATGGCTCATGCCGTCCTTGGAGCGCTGGCGGATGCTTGCCTTGGTAATGTCATGCCCATTGAGCGTGAGCTTGCCGGAGGACATTTTGTCAAGACCGGTCAGCGCATAAACGAACTGGGTCTGGCCGTTGCCCTCGATACCGGCAAGGCAGACGATCTCGCCGCGGCGGACCTTAAAGGAGACGTCGGAGACGTCGTTTTTCTTATGAACCTTGGACGGAACCGTAACGTGTTCCACGTCCAGAACGACCTCGCCGGGGGTCATGTCCTTCTTGTCGACCTTGAAGTTGACGTTTCTGCCGACCATCAGGCGGGACATTTCCTCAACGGAGGTGTCGGCAACGTTGACCGTGCCCATGTACTTGCCCTTACGCAGAACCGTGCAGCGGTCGGCAACGGCCTTGATCTCGGCAAGCTTGTGCGTGATGAAGAGGATCGACTTGCCCTCGTTCGCGAAGCCGCGCATGATCTGCATCAGCTCGTCGATCTCCTGCGGGGTCAGGACGGCCGTCGGCTCATCGAAGATGAGGATCTCGTTATCGCGGTAGAGCATCTTCAGGATCTCGACGCGCTGCTGCATACCGACGGAAATATCGGAAACGATCGCATCCGGCTCAATGCGAAGGCCGTACTTCTCGGACAGCTCCATGACCTTCTGACGCGCGACCTTTTTCTGAAGGACGCCCATCTTCGTCGTCTCAACGCCGAGGATGATGTTGTCGATTACGGAGAAGCACTCGACCAGCTTGAAGTGCTGGTGAACCATGCCGATGTGAAGCGCCGTCGCGTCGTTCGGGTTGCGGATCTGTACCTCAACGCCATCCTTTTTAATAATGCCTTCCTCGGGCTGGTACAGGCCGAACAGGACACTCATCAGTGTCGACTTGCCTGCACCGTTCTCGCCAAGCAAGGCATGGATTTCGCCGCGCCGGAGCTGAAGGGTGATGTTGTCATTCGCAATGATGCCGGGGAAACGCTTCGTTATATTCAGCATTTCAATGACGTAATCATTTTCAGATTTCGGAGCGGTCTTTGCAATTTCGTCCATGCTCATTCAATACACTCCTTTACTTTCGGTATGTGCATGTTGCCGTATCTATTGTAACACACAGCCGACGCAAATTGCAAGGAAAATGTGTAACTTCCTCTAATTTTTTGGTGAAAAGAATTTGTCGGAGGCCAACCGCAGCCGGCCTCCGACAAAAAAAGAGAGGCGCCTTTCGGCGCCCCTCTCGGGTTCGATTTGCAATTATTGCCAATCAACAACGACCTTCTGAACGGTCGGGTGCTGCTCGGGATCGGAGGTATCGTCGATGGTGACGGTGCCGTCAACGATCTGCTGGAACAGAGTCTCATAGGCAGCCTCGTCGAAGTCGCCCAGCTTGCTGCTCTCCATGGGCAGGCCAACGCAGTCTTCCTTCGCGCCGAGGGACTGGCAGGTGCCGGCATAAGCTTCCGGCCAAACCAGACCGTTGGTGCCGACCGCAGTCAGAGCCATACGCACGGAGTTGGACAGAGCCTTCATGGCAGAGGTGATGATGGTATCGGAAACGTTGCTCTGGTCGACGTCGACGCCGATCATCAGGCCTTCGTTGGCCTCAGCAGCGCTCTGGCAGGACAGGTAGATGCCGCCGCCGCAAGCGAAGACGACCTCGGTGCCCTCGGTGTACCAGCTGTCCATCTTAGCAGCGATCTCGTCGGTCGGGCCGAAGCTGCCGGAGTACCAGTACTTGATGTTGACGTCAACGTTGTCTTCGACAGCCGCTGCATCAGCGCCCTGAACGAAGCCGTAGCCGTAACGGACAACAGCGGGGACGGACATGCCGCCCAGGAAGCCCAGCTCGGTGTAGCCAGCCTTAACAGCGGCGTAACCAGCCAGATAGCCAGCCTGCTCTTCCTTGTAGACGATCAGGGAGACGTTGGACGGGATGGTGTCGGTGCCCAGGTCGCCAGCGGAGACGTCCAGAGCGAGGAAGTTGATTTCCGGATGCTCGGCAGCGCAGGCAGCGGTTGCCGGCCCGAACAGGTAGCCAGCCATAACGACGGTGTTGTAGCCGTCGGCGATGGCCTGGTTGATGGCGTCGATACGAGCCTGATCGGTATCCTCAGCGGGCTTGTAGTAGGTGCAGTCGATGGAGTTCTCGTCTGCGAAGGTGGTGATGCCTTCATAGGTGTACTGGTTGAAGGAGTGGTCGTCGATGTTGCCGACGTCGGTCACGAAAGCGACCTTCATGCTGGGATCGACAGTGCCAGTATCATCATCGGTGGACTCAGTGGTCTCGCTGGTTTCGGTCGGTTCGGTCGCAGGCTCAGTGGTGGTCTCGGTCGGAGTCTCAGTGGTGGTCTCCTTGTCGTTGCTGGCGCAGCCGGCGAACAGGCAAGCGACCATTGCAAGGGCAAGAAGAAGTGCTACAAGTTTCTTCATTTTCTTAACCTCCATATAGATTATGTTGCAGCTTTTACTGCTTGCTAAATTATTACACACAAAGTCGGAAAAATCAAGTGGTTTTTAAAATTTTGTTAAAAATGTATATATTTACTTGTTGAGGTCGTCCGCGGAAAAGCTCAAAGGCAGCAATTCCGCCAAAGTCGTTTCATAGAGCTTCGTGCCGTCCGTGGTCAGAACGATGGGGAAATCGTCCGGGCAGAACTCGCGGATGACCTGACGGCAGACGCCGCAGGGCGCGCAAAGCTCGGAAACGGGCTTGCCCGCAGGGCCGCCGCAGATCGCCAGCGCCTCGAATTCGCGCTCTCCGGCGCAGACGGCGGTGAAAAAGGCCGTGCGCTCGGCGCAGTTGGTCGGGCCGTAGGCGGCGTTCTCAACGTTGCAGCCGCGATAGACCTTGCCGCTCTTGGCAAGCAGCGCCGCGCCGACGGCGAAGTGGGAATACGGGACATAGGCGTTCTCGCGCGCCTCAATGGCAGTTTTCAGCAATTCCTCATGGGTCATGGTGGTTCCTCCTTATTTCATTTAAAATAATAGGGAAGCTCTGATTAAATTGCAAGAGCGGTCAGCGAGGGATTTTGTTCCAAATTGAGGTTTGGAAATCGCAGGAATACTTTGTGTATTTCAAGATTTTCAAACCGATAAGTTGGGGCAAAAGACCCGCTGAGCGCCGCAGCCGATTTTTTCAGAGGTTCCCTAGCCTTTATAAATGGCTGCGCCCAAAAGGGGGCAAGAATCGGGTGGGAGTCCCCCACCCGATTCGGATGATCCTTGTGATTTTCCTCAGCCGAGAATTTCCTTGGCGAAGCTCTTGCCGGGCGTGGAGAACTTCACGCCGAGCAGCTCGGTGACGGTCGCGGCGATGTCGGCAAAGCTGGTGCGTGTGCCGAGGTTGACCGGCTTGACCTTCTTGCCCGCGATGAGCAGCGGCACATATTCGCGGGTGTGGTCGGTGGTCTTCGTATAGGCCGGGTCGCAGCCGTGGTCGGCGGTGACCATGACGATATCGTCCTCGCCGAGGCTCTCGACAAATTTGCCGAAGAAGCCGTCGAACTCGGTCAGCGCGGCGGCGTAGCCGTCGATGTTGCGGCGATGGCCGTAGAGCATGTCGAAGTCGACCAGATTGATGAAGCACAGGCCGTGGAAATCGCGCGCGGCATAGTCGAGGGTCTTGTTCAGACCGTCGGTGTTGCCCTTGGTGTAAACAAACTCGGTCATGCCGCGGCCGGCAAAGATATCGTGGATCTTGCCGACGGCCAGCATATCCAGTCCGGCCGCCTTGACGGCGTCGAGCATCGTCTCTGCGGGCGGCTCGAGGGAGAAGTCGTGACGGTTGCTCGTGCGCGTGAAGCCGTCCTTCGGGTTGCCGATGAACGGGCGCGCGATGACGCGGCCGACGCCGTGCTTGCCGACAAGCAGCTTGCGGGCGATGCGGCAGTATTCATAGAGCTGCTCGGGCGGGACGATGTCCTCATGGGCAGCGATCTGGAACACGGAGTCGGCGGAGGTATAGACGATCAGGTCGCCGGTCTTCATGTGCTCCTCGCCGTACTTGGCGATGACCTCCGTGCCCGACCAGGGGGCATTGGCCAGCACGCCACGGCCGGTCGCCTCGCGGAAGGGCTTGAGAATCTCCTCCGGGAAGCCGTTGGGATAAGTGGGCAGCGGGTTCGGGGAGACGATGCCCGCGATCTCCCAGTGGCCGATCGTGGTGTCCTTGCCCATGGAGGCCTCCTGCAGGCGGGCGCAGGCGCCCTTCTGATGCTCGGCCTTGCCGAGGTAATCGACGGTGTCGATGTTGCCGAGGCCGTAGGAAACCATATTGGGAACATGCAGCTTGTCCGAGGTGGCACAGCTGCGCAGGGTGTTGACGTTATAATCGCCGAAGGCGTGGGCGTCGGGCGCTTCGCCGCAGCCGCACGAATCGAGCACAAACAGGAATACGCGCTTCATGATTTGAAAATCTCCTTTGATGATTACTTTTCGAGCTTGACGGCGGTCTCAAGGGCGACCTGCATCATCTGACGGAAGCCGGTCTGGCGCTCGTCGGCAGAGAGGAACTCGCCGCGCACGAGCTGGTCGGAGACGGTGCAGATGCACAGGGCGTTCTTGCCGTAGCGCGCGGCGTTCAGGTAGAGCGCGGCGGACTCCATCTCGATGGCCATGATGCCCATCTTGCGCCAGTTGTGGTTGGGGTCGAGTGCCTCGGGGACGTTCTCGTCGTCGCCGTAGAACACGTCGGAGGACAGGATGTTGCCGACATGATACGGCGCATCCAGCTCCTCGGCGGATTCGATGGCCGCGCGGAGCATCTTATACGAGCAGATCGGCGCAAACGTGCCGGCCAGATGGAACTGGTTGGCCCAGTTGGAATCGGTGCTCGCGCCCATGGCCATGACGATGTCCTTCAGGTTGATGTGCGGCTGAATGGCGCCTGCCGAGCCGATGCGCAGGATGTTCTCGACACCGTAGGCATTATACAGCTCGTGGGAATAGATGCCGATGGAGGGCATACCCATGCCGGAGGCCATGACGGTGACCTTGACGCCCTTATAGGTGCCGGTGTAGCCCTGCACGCCGCGGACGTTGTTGACGAGGACGGGGTTCTCGAGGAAGTTCTCGGCAATATACTTCGAGCGCAGCGGATCGCCGGGCATCAGGACGGTCTTGCCGAAATCGTCGGGCGTGGCCTTGATATGGGGAGTCGGATAATTCATTGTGTGTTCTCCTTTCGATCTATGACGATATTATGTTAACAAGATTAACGCACCTTGCGGTGTTCGCGGATATTGCGCACCCAGCATTTGTGGCACATGGCGATATAGCGGTCGTTGCCGCCGAGCAGGAGCTGCGCGCCCTCGGTGACGACATAGCCGTCGGAATCGATGCGGGCGTTGGTGGTCGCCTTTGCGCCGCAGTCGCAGATGGCCTTGATCTCGGTGATCGTGTCGGCGACCTCGAACAGGCGGCGGCTGCCCTCGAAGAGCGTGCTGCGGAAGTCCGTGCGCAGGCCGAAGCAGAGCACCGGAATGTTCTCGGAATCGACGATCTCGCGGAGCTGATCGATCTGCCGCGCAGTCAGGAACTGACATTCGTCGACGATGATGACGTCGGTGCGCGCGCGGCCGCGATAGGCCTCGAGCAGGTCGCGCTCGGGGGCGACGACCTCCGCCGGAGCCTCCAGCCCGACGCGGCTGCGCAGGATGATCGCGCCGTCGCGCTGATCGGCGGCGGGCTTGATGAGCCAGACCAGCATCCCGTTTTCTTCGTAATTATACTTGGTGATCAGCGCCTGAGCCGTCTTGGACGAGCCCATGGAGCCGTATTTAAAATAGAGCTTGGCCACTGTGCTTCCTCCCGTGCCGCCATTGGTTCTATTATTATACAGGATTTGTCCGAAAGATGCAAGGGGAACTCGCGCCTGCGGCGTCCAAGTTCCGGAAAATCGGCGAAATTATCAAAATGTCCCCGCTTTTTTTGTGGAATTCTCCGCGTCGTCCGATTTTCGCGCGCAGTCGTTCGCCCCGAATCGGCAAATTTTGTTTTTTCTTGACAAGATTCCGCCGAAAAGCTATAATGATTGTACCCATATCCGTCAAGCAATGCGATCTTTTATATAGGAGCGACACATGAAAAAATTTCTCATTACCCTGCTCGTGCTGGCCGTGGTCGTCGGTCTGTGCTTCGGGCTGTACTATTTCCTTTGGACGCCGGAGAATCTCAGCAGCCTCGGCGACCGCTATATGAAGGCCGAAAAATACGAGCGCGCCGCCTTCTTCTATGAGCGCGCCGCGAGGCTCGACCCGGACAACACGACCTACACGATCGAGCTGGCCGACGCCTGGCTCAACGCGCAGAACTACACGCAGGCCGAGCGCACGCTGGTCACGGCGCTTGAGAAAAAGCCGGACGCCACCCTCTGCTGCAAGCTCTCGGCGGTCTATGTCGCGCAGGGCAAGTTCCTCGACGCGCAGCAGATGCTCGACAGCGTCACCGACCCGGAGACGCGCGCCGCGCTTGAGGCGCTTCGCCCGCAGGCGCCGGTGCTCTCCCCCGCAGGCGGCGAATTTTCCGAGTATATCGACCTGACCATGGAGGGCGACGGCAGGACCTATTATTCCGTCAACGACGAATACCCCGGCACGGAGGGCAACGTCTACTCCGAGCCGCTGCACCTCTCCGGCGGCAGCACGCATATGCGGGCGATTCTGGTCGATGAGCACGGTCTGGTCAGTCCGCTGGCCGAGGCCGATTATATGATCGTCGGCGTCGTCGAGCCTGTGACCTTTGAGAGCGCCGAGCTGGAGCGCTTCGTCCGCGATCAGCTCTATATCGCGCGCACCGAGCAGGTCATGACCGACGACCTCTGGCAGATCACGGAGCTGACCGTCCCCGAGGACGTGACGGTCTATTCCGACCTGCGCTGGTTCACGGAGCTGAAGAGCCTGACGCTTCAGAACCGCACGGAGCTGAGCGACGACTTCCTGCCCGCGCTGAAGAAGCTCGAGACGCTCGACCTGTCCGGCTGTCTCGTTTCGGCCGAGCTGATGGAGCAGATCGGCGGGCTGACCGCCCTGCAAACGCTGAACCTCAACGAATGCGGTCTTTCCAACATCTCTGCGCTGGGCAATCTCACGGAGCTGGCCTCGCTTGACCTCTCGGACAACAGCATCTCCGACCTCAGCGCCCTGCGCGGCTGTCAGAAGCTGAACGTCCTGCTGGTCGCCTCGAACGCGCTGGTCGATCTGAACGCCCTGAGCGGCATGACGACGCTGACCGAGCTGGACATCTCGGGCAACCGTGTCACCTCGCTCGAGCCGCTCGCCGCCTGCACCGGAATGCTGACCCTGCGCGCCAACAGCAACGGCCTGAGCGCGATCGGCGTCCTGCAGAATATGCCGGAGCTTCAGATCTTCCAAGCCTCGAACAACAGCATCTCCGACGTCAGCCCGCTCAATTCCTGCACGCAGCTCGTGCGCCTGAACCTCAAGAACAATCAGGTCACGACGGCCGACTTTCTGAGCCTCATGCCGCTGCTGACGCACGTCGACATCAGCCACAACAGCATCTCCGCCCTGCCGCAGCTCCCCGAGAACGCCGCGCTGCAAAAGCTCTACGCCTCGTATAACCAGCTCACGGATCTCACCGTTCTTTCCAATCTGGCGTCGCTGAACTATGTCGACGTCGACTATAACCCCGAGCTGACCGATCTCGGCTGCCTCGCCTCGTGCTACATGCTCGTGCAGGTGAACGCTTTCGGCACAAAGGTCACGGACGTCTCCGCCCTGACCGCCATGAACGTCATCGTCAACTATGACCCGACCTCCGTCAGCGCCGGCTGACGCCGGAAAAAATACGCTCCCCGCGATGCTCGCCCTCGGGCGGACGTCGGCGGGGAGCTTTTTTCGGTTCTGTTCCGGACTGCCCGGCCATAAGCTGGCAGAGAACGGAGGGATGTATCATGAAACGAATTCGGATGATCGCGCTGCTGCTGTTCCTCGGCCTGCTGCTGGGCGGCTGCGCGCGCACTGCGCTGGAGACCGGTTCCTGGGGACTGAGCTTCCCGAGCGAGGGCGAAAGCCCCGTCGGCAACGCAAGCAGCGAGGAGCTGCGGCAGTATGACGCCGCGTTTATGGGCAATCCGGAGGAAAAAACGCTCTATCTGACCTTCGATCTCGGCTACGAGGGCGGCTACACCGCGCAGATTCTGGACACGCTCAAGGAAAAGCACGTCCCGGCGGCGTTTTTCGTCGTGGGAACCTACGTCGAGCAAAATCCTGAGCTGATCGGGCGCATGGCCGACGAGGGACACACGGTCGGCAACCACACCTATCACCACTGGGACATGTCGAAAATCGGCGACGAGGCGACCTTCTCGTCCGAGCTGCAAGCCGTCGCGGACGCCTATCAGGCGGCGACCGGACAGGAAATGACAAAATACTACCGTCCGCCGCAGGGGATCTTTTCGGAGGAAAATCTGAAAATGGCGCAGAAAATGGGCTATCGGACGGTCTTTTGGAGCCTCGCCTACGTGGACTGGCTGCGCGACAATCAGCCGACCGACGCCGCCGCCTTCGACAAGCTTCTTCCGCGCACGCACAACGGCGCCGTGATCCTGCTGCACGCGACGTCCGAGACGAACGCGCGCATTCTCGCCTCGCTGATCGACAAATGGACGGAGCAGGGCTACCGGTTCGGGACGCTCGACGAGCTGTTCGGCGCGGAAGGGGCAGCAATCGCGCAGTGAAGTTTGCCCTTCACGCAGGCACGGCTTCGCTTATGCAAGTTCATGAATGTGCGCCCGATGCGGCTCAGGCTATGAAAAACCCCATGCTTCCGGAAACGGGAAAGCATGGGGCAAAATGAGAAAATGGTAAGGTGCCTCTGATTGAATCGCAGGAGCGGTCAGCGCTTGTTATAGCGGTCGATCGCGATGCGCAGCAGGTCGAGCGCGCGCTCCAGCTCCTCGCAGCAGAGCACATAGGCGATGCGGATCTCGCTCTCGCCTGCGCCCTCGGTGGCATAAAAGCCGCTGCCGGGGGCGAACATGACCGTCTCGCCGTCGACCTCGAACTCGTTGAGCAGGTACATCTGGAAGGCCTCGGCGCTGTCGACCGGGAGCTTCGCCATGGTATAGAACGCGCCCTTCGGCTCGGCGGTCACGACGCCGGGGATCTCGCAGAGCTTGCGATAGCAGACGTCGCGGCGGCGCTGGTATTCCGCGCGGGTCGCGTCGAAATAGGACGGGTCGACCCCGTAGAGCGCGGCCGCGCCGACTTGGTCGAGCGTCGCAACGGACAGGCGCGCCTGCGCGATCTTCAGCACGGCCTCCATGAACGCCGTATTCCGGCTGAGCAGCGCACCGATGCGCGCGCCGCAGGCGCTGAAGCGCTTGGAGACGGAGTCGATCAGGATCAGGTTTTCGTCGATGTCCCGCAGACGCGCGGCGGAGGTCAGCCGTCCGCCGTCATAGATGAACTCGCGGTAGACCTCGTCGCAGATCAGATAAAGCCCGTGCTCCCGCGCGATGTCGGCCACGGTGCGCAGCTCCTCGGGCGTCAGAACCGTGCCGGTCGGGTTGCCGGGGTTCGTGATGAGGATCGCACGCGTCCGTTCGTTGATGAGCGGCTCGATGCGGCTGCGCTCGGCGTAGCGGTAGCCGTCCTCCGGCGTGGCCGGGACGGGACGGATCGCGCCGCCCGCCAGACGGATAAACGTGTTGTAGTTCGGGTAGAACGGCTCGGGCACGATGACCTCGCTGCCCTCGTCCAGAATCGCCATCATGGTCATGAGCAGCGCCTCGCTGCCGCCGGTCGTGATGAGGATATCAGATGTGGAAAACTCCACGCCGATGCGGGCGTAATAGCGCTGCACGGCCTCGAGCAGCGCGGGGATGCCGGGCGACGGAGCGTAGGCGAGCACGTCGGCGCGATAATCGGCCAAGGCGTCGAAGTAGACGGACGGGGTCTGAATGTCGGGCTGGCCGATGTTCAGCGAGTGAATTTTCACGCCGCGCGCCCTTGCCGCGACCGCATAGGGATAGAACTTGCGGATCGGGGAGAGCGCACAGGCGTCGATTTTGCAGGAAAGCTTCATAAAAAAACCTCGGATCAAACTTGGAAATCTCTGAATCAATCGGCAGCGGCGCTCAGCGGGTCTTTTGTCCCAACTGATCGGTTTGAAACAAAATCCCTCGCTGACCACTCTTGCGGTTGAACCGGAGCTTCCCTTGGAATTGGCAGCTCAGGCCTTGGCGCGCAGGACGTCGACGGCGTCGAGCTTTTCCCACGGCAGCCCCAGCTCCGTGCGGCCGAAGTGACCGTAGGAGGCGACCTGACGGTAGATCGGGCGGCGCAGGTCGAGCGTGCGGATGATGGCGGCCGGACGCAGGTCGAAGCACTCGCGCACCAGCTCGCTCAGGCGCAGGTCGGACAGCTCGGACGTGCCGTAGGTGTCAACGAGCACGCTGACCGGGTGCGCCACACCGATGGCGTAGGCCAGCTCGATCTGGCATTTCCTGGCCAGACCGGCAGCAACGATGTTTTTTGCAATATAGCGGGCCATATAGGCCGCGCTGCGGTCGACCTTCGTCGGATCCTTGCCGGAGAACGCGCCGCCGCCGTGCGCCGCGTAGCCGCCGTAGGTATCGACGATGATCTTGCGGCCGGTCAGGCCGGAGTCGGCCGCCGGACCGCCGATCACGAAGCGGCCGGTCGGGTTGACATAATATTTGGTGTCCGCGTCGAGATAGCGCGACGGGAGGTTCGGGCGAATGACCTTTTCGATGATCTGCTCGCGCAGCTCGTCGATCCGGATGTCGGCGGCGTGCTGGGTCGAGACGACAACGCTGTCGATGCGCTCGACGGAGCCGTCCTCGGCGTACTGCACGGAGACCTGACTCTTGCCGTCCGGGCGCAGCCACGGCAGGCGGCCGCTCTTGCGCTCTGCGGCGAGCGCCTTGGTCAGATTGTGCGCGAAGGAGATCGGCGCGGGCATCAGCTCCTTCGTCTCGTCGCAGGCGTAGCCGAACATCATGCCCTGATCGCCTGCGCCGAGCGTGTCGGCCTCGTCATAGGAGGAGTCGACGCCCATGGCGATGTCGCCGGACTGCTCGTCGATCGCCGTCAGAACGGCGCAGGTCTTGCCGTCGAAGCCGGCGGCCGCGCCGTCATAGCCGATGTCGCAGAGGATCTGGCGGGCGACGTGGGGGATGTCGACGTAGCACTCGGTCGAGATCTCGCCCATGACGAGCACCATACCGGTCGTGGCGGCGCATTCGCAGGCCACGCGGGCGTTCGGGTCATTCGCCAGAATGGCGTCGAGGACGCCGTCGGAGATCTGGTCGCAGACCTTGTCGGGATGTCCCTCGGTCACGGATTCGGAGGTGAAAATGCGTTTTTTCATATTGGGAGGTCCTTTCAGAATTTTTAATTTCAGAACCCCTCGATATAAAAAATACCCTGATTCGACAGGGTACAGTTACGTCCTCATCTGTCGATTGCTCGCCGGAATTGGCACCTTGCTTGCGCAGGTTGTCGGGCTTCATCGGGCCGGTCCCTCCACCACTCTCGATAAGGTTATGAAATTACAATACATTATAGCATAAATATTCAGCTTGTCAAGGAAAAGTTGGGGCGGCACGGAATTCCGTGCCGCCCCGGGCTGCCAATAAATCCAAAGCCGTCAAAACCAGTCAAGCAACAGGACTTGAACGGAGGCGCTTACTCCGCGAAGATTTCGCGCATGGCATCCGTGAAGCGTTCCCGGTCGATTGAGAGCACGACGGTCGCGTTTTTCGCGGGGAATTTTTTGTCGCTGAAAAGATCGGTGACAGTCTTGCCGCGCGTCAGCTCGCTGCGCGTTTCGACATAGACGCCCGCCTCGCGCGCCGTGAACCACTCCGGGTGCAGCAGGTACCACACCGGCACGGTGTCGTGGATGCACCAGCCGGGATGCCCGGTCTCGAGATTCTTTTTCAGAATGCTGCGGCTGCTCTCGCAGAGCAGACTGCCGAGTCTCCCCTGTCGGCCGACGGCCTCCAGCTCGTCACCGGTGAGCCATGCGTTGTTCGTGACGTCGAGGCCGCACATGACGAGCCGCGCCCCGCTGCGGAACACCGCCAGAGCGGCGTCCGGGTCGGCAAAGATGTTATATTCGGCGCAGGGCGTGCGGTTGCCGCCGACGGCCGCGCCGCCCATCATCACGACGCGGTCGAGCTTTTGTGGAAGGTCGGGGTATTTCGCGAACGCCGTGGCAAGGTTCGTCAGCGGGCCGAGCGTGACGACGGTCAGCGGCTCCTCGGAAGCCTCGGCGGCGGCGCGAAGCGCGTCCCACATCGGCAGCTTTTCCGCCTCATACGTCGGCTCCGGCAGCCGGTAGCCGCCCATGCCGTCCGCGCCGTGGAAGTCCGCGCCGCAGAGATAGGGACGCAGCCACGGCTGCGCCGCGCCGCGATAGACCGGGTAGTCCGCACCGAGGAAGGCGCACAGCGCGAGGGCGTTGTGCGTGGTGACGCCCAGCGGGGCATTGCCCGCAAGCGTGCTGATGCCGACGATTTGCAGCGCGGGGCTGCGGTGCGCGACAAGGATTGCGGCGGCATCGTCGACGCCGGGGTCGGTGTCGATCCAGATCGGAATCCGTTTCATGAGAGCACCTCCTTTGCGCCGGGATAGGTGCGCACGGCCTGCACAAGCAGGTCGGCAAAGCCGTCGCGGTCGATGCCGACGTTCACGGTCGCGTTGGCGGGCGCGCGGTCGTGCCCGATCGTCGCACCGCGGCAGAATTCTCCGTCCGTCTCGATCTCGACGCACAGCGCGCGCTGCTCGAGCAGGTCGGGGCGGATCAGGCTGACCACGGCGACGGCGTCATGCACCGGCGCGCCCGGATAGCCCAGCGTGCGGTGGAAGCCGTAGAAAAATTCCAGCCAATCGGCCACCACGCGGGCGACCTCGCCGCCGACGGCGCGGATGCGCTCGAAATCCGCCGGGTAGATCAGCGCCTTTTCCGTCACGTCGAGGCCGCTCATCGTCACCGGCACGCCGCTCGTGAAGACGAGCTTGGCGGCCTCGGGATCGACGAGGATGTTGAACTCCGCGGCGGGCGTCCAGTTGCCGTGGGCGATGCCGCCGCCCATCAGGCTGATGCGGGCAATTTTTTCCTTCAGCTCCGGATGCGCCAGCAGCAGCGCCGCGACGTTGGTCAGCGGACCGGTCGCGACGAGCGTGACCGGCTGCTCGCTCGCGCGCAGCACCTCGGCCATCAGCCCGACCGCCGGAAGCGGCGAGAGCGGGCGATCCGGCTCGGGCAGGACGGGGCCGTCCAGCCCGCTCTGTCCGTGGACGCTCGGGGCGTTCATCGGCGGCGTCATCAGCGGGCCGGGGCGTCCCATCGCAACGGGCGCGTCAATGCCCAGCAGGGCGCAGATGCGCTGCGCGTTATAGGTCGTTTTCTCGATCGTCTGGTTGCCGCAGACGGACGTGACGGCGCGGATGTCCAGCAGTGGGCTGGACTTGGCGAGCATCCACGCAATCGCGTCGTCATGGCCGGGGTCGCCGTCCAGAATGACGGGAATTTTTTCTGTCATGGGTTCTCCTTTCAGGCGCGGCGCAGGGCGTGCCGCTTCTTTTTCTCGGTGCGCACGACGACGTAGATCATCATCAGCACCGTAATGGCATAGGGGATCATGGCCGTCAGGTCGGAGCTGATCCGATCCTGAAGCCGCAGGCCGATGGCGTCGAAGAAGCCGAACATCAGCGCCGCGACATAGGCCTTGGCGGGGTTGGCCGCGCCGAAGATCACGCACGCAAAGGCGACGTAGCCGCGCGAGTTGCTCATATTCTCGGCAAACGTGCCCTGCAAATTGCACAGCGAGAGGTACGCGCCCGCGATGCCGCAGAAGATGCCGCAGAGCAGGCTGGCCAGCCACTTCATTTTTTCCGGGCTGATGCCGGCGGTGCGCAGCGTCTCGGGCTTTTCGCCGGCCGCGCGCAGCCAGAAGCCATAGGGCGTGCGATAGACGAAGAGCCAGAGCAGCACGACCAGCAGAATGGTAATATAAAAGAACAGCGGTAGTCCCTTGAACACCTCGCCGACAAAGGGAATGTCGCGGATCAGCGGCAGGTCGACCTTGGGCAGGGCGGGCAGGTTTTTCGCGCCGCTGCTGCCGAAGACCGCGCGGGACAGGAAGCCCGTCAGGCCGGCGGCAAAGGTGTTGAGCGCGCAGCCGATGATGAACTCGTCGGCGCGAAGCTTGACCACGAACAGCGCGAACAGCAGCCCGACCAGCACGCCGACGCCGATCGCCAGCAGCAGCCCGAGCCAGCCGTTCGAGCAGAGATAGCTGCCGTAGACGCCGAAGAACGCGCCCATCAGGATCATGCCGTCCATGCCGATGTTCATGATCCCGGCGTGCTCGGTCATCGAGCCGCCGATCGCTGCCAGCGCCACGGGCGTGGCCGAGCGCAGGGTCTGGTTGAAGGTCGCCGGGGCGAAAATGGTTTTCAGCAGCTCAAGCACGGTCGACGCCTCCCTTCATCCGCTCCTCGGCGGCGCGGTGGGCGCGCTTTTTCTGTGCCCGCGCGCGGAGCATGGCGGAAATGCCGGTTTCGGCCGCCATGAAGAAGATCACGACGGTCTGGATGATCTGATAGATCTGCGTCGGCACGCCGATGGCCTGCATCTCGTCGGCGCCGATCTTGAGCACGGCGAAGAGCAGCGACAGGCCGATGACCGGCAGCGGCCGGTACTGCGCGATCATGGCGACCATCAGTCCCTCAAAATAGTAATCGCGGCTGATGGAATCGCGGTAGATGTGCTCCGCGCCGTAGACGCGGAACATGCCGACGAGGCCGCAGAGCATACCCGAGACGGTCATGCAGGCAATGATGAGGCGGTCGGTCTTCAGACCGGCGAAGCGCGCGAAGCGCGGGTTCTGCCCGGTCAGCTTCATCTCAAAGCCGCGCGCGGTCTTCTGCATGATGTACCAGACCAGAAACGCGATGATCGCCGCGGCGAAGATCGCCGTTGAAAGCGTCGAGCCGCGGATCAGGCCGCCGAACCAATAGCGCGCGTCAAGCGATTCGGTCGCGGCGACCATGTTTTTGTTTGCGTTCTTCCACGGCCCCTTGGCAAGGAAGCTGCAAAGATAGGCCGCGATGCTGTTGAGCATGATGGTCGTGATGACCTCATTGACCTTGACCTTGACCTTCAGAACGCCCGGAACGAGAGCATAAAGCCCGCCGACGGCCATGGCCGCCAGCGCCGCGCAGACGATCACGAGCGCGCGCGGACTGCCGTCCAGCCAGACGCCGACCTGACAGGCCAGAATGCCGCCGAGCAGGAGCTGCCCCTCGCCGCCGACGTTGAAGATGCCGACGCGCGAGCCGATCACGCAGGCAAGGCCGCAGAGGCAGAGCACCATGGCATATTGCAGCGCGTCGCCGATGTGGCGCGGCGCGCCGAACACGCCGCGCAGCATGGCTGCGTAGGCCTCGAGCGGGTCAAAGCCCGCCAGGAGCATAATGACCGCGCCGACCGCCAGCGCCAGCACCACGCTCAGCGCAAGCGCGCCGAGGTAGCGCAGGTCGATCAGCGGCTTTTTCCGAAGCGTTTTATTCGTTTCCTGCGCCATGCGTGGCCGCCTCCCTTCTGCTGCCGGTCATGCAGTAGCCGATTTCCTCCTTGGAGATCGCCCCGGCGGAGAATTCGCCGGTGATCTCGCCCTCGTACATCGTGATGATGCGGTCGGACAGGCGGAACACCTCGTCCAGATCCGCCGAGCACAGCAGGATCGCGCAGCCGGCGTTGCGCTTTTCGATGATGCGCGAATGGATGAATTCGATCGCGCCGACGTCGACGCCGCGCGTCGGCTGGGCGATCACGAGCACGGGCGTGTCGAACGAGAATTCCCGCGCGATGACGACCTTCTGCATGTTGCCGCCGGACATCGAGCCGACGGTCGTCTCGACGCCCGCGCCGCGCATATCGAATTTTTCATAAATTTCTTCGGCATAGCGCTCGATCGTCGCCGTGCGCTGCTGGAAGCCGAAGCGGTTGAAGCGGCGGTCGCGGTGCTTGCCGATGAGCAGGTTGTCCGCGACGGTGGCGTCCCTGCTGAGGCCGGTGGAGAGCCGGTCCTCCGGCACATGCGCCAGCCCGAGCGCCCGGATCTCGCCGGGCGAGCGGTTCGTCGCGTCCCTGCCGCAGATCGTCACGCTGCCCGACGCACACGGGCGCATCCCCGTGATCGCCTCGAGCAGCTCGCTCTGCCCGTTGCCCTCGATGGCCGCGATGCCGAGGATCTCCCCGGCGCGCACCGACAGCGACAGCCGCTTCACAGCCTCCAGCCCACGGTTGTCGAAAACCGTCAGGTCGCGGACGGCGATCCGCTCGTCGCCGGGCGTTCCGGTTTTTTCCAGCTGTTCATAGAGCACGGGTCTGCCGACCATCATCGAGGCCAGCGACCGCTCCGTCACGTCGCGCGTTTGCTCCACGCTGACCAGACGCCCCTTGCGCATCACGCCCACGCGGTCGGAAATCGCCATGACCTCGTAGAGCTTGTGCGTGATGAGAATCACGGTCATGTTCATCTCGCGCACGACACGCCGGATCACGGCGAAAAGCTCGTCCGTCTCCTGCGGCGTGAGCACGGCCGTCGGCTCGTCAAGGATCAGAATGTCCGCCCCGCGATAGAGCGCCTTTAGGATCTCCACGCGCTGCTGCAGGCCCACGCTGATCTCGCTGACGACCGCCGACGGGTCGACCGTCAGGCCGTATTCCTCCACGAGCTTCTGCGTTTTTTCCTCGGCGGCGCGGTTGTCAAAAAAGATGCCGAGCCTGCGCGGCTCGCGGCTCATGACGATGTTCTGCGCCACCGTGAACGACGGCACGAGCATAAAATGCTGATGCACCATGCCCACGCCGCGCGCGATGGCCTGCCGCGGGCTGTGATTCGTGATCCGCTCGCCGCGCAGATAGATTTCGCCGTCGGTCGGCGTGTGAATGCCGTAGAGCAGGTTCATCAGCGTCGTTTTTCCGGCGCCGTTTTCCCCGACCAGTGCAAAGACCTCGCCCTGCCGGATGGACAGGGAAATGTCGTCGTTGGCCAGAACGCCGGGGAATTCCATGCTCACATGGCGGAATTCCACTGCCGGTTCCATAGCTTATCCCCCCTTGCATGATTCAAAGTGGCGTGTCGAAGCAAGGCTCGGCACGCCACAGAATACGGCTGTTGCTTATTTGCGCGTGGAATCCACCGTGATCTCGCCGTTGGCGATCTTCTGCGCCAGAGCCTCGACCTCTGCCTTCAGCTCGTCGGGAACCTGCTGGGTCGCGCCCTCGTCGCCATAGCCGATGCCGACGAAGCCCGTGGCCAGATCGGCCACCCACGTCGTGCCGAGGCGCGAATCGTCGCCCGCGACGAAGGCCTTGACCGCCTCATAGATCGAGTCGCCGACCTCCTTCTTCATGGAGCAGATGATGACGTCCGGGTCGATGTACTTCTGGTCGGAGTCGACGCCGATGGCATAGAAGCCCTTCTCCTTGGCGGCCTCGAACACGCCGTCGCCGCAGGCCGAGGCAATCTGGAAGATCACGTCCGCACCGGCGTCGTTGAGCGCGATCGCGCAGTCCTTGCCGACCGCCGGATCGTCGTAGGTCATGGAATAGTTGTGGTTGACCGCGATCTCCTTGTTGTGCTCCGTGCCGTAATACTTCGCGCCCTGCTCATAGCCGACGATGAAGTCGTTGATCGTGTCGGAGTCCTCACCGCCGACCGCGCCGACCGAGCCGTTGGCCGACATGGCCGCCGCAATGTAACCGGCGAGGAACGAGCCTTCATTCTGGGCATAGGTGATGTTCAGAACGTTCGCGACCGGCGCGGAGGTCGCGTTGTCGATCCAGATCCACTTCACGTCGGGGTATTCCGGCGCGATCGTCTCGACGTTATAGAATTCCCAGCCGACGCAGACGACGATGTCCGCGCCGTCGGCCGCATTTTTCATCTGGGTGTCGTGGTTTTCGTTGTTGCACTCGATGGTGGTGACCTGAACGCCGAGATCGGCTGCGAGGCGGTCCGCGCCCTCCTTGGAGGAGTCATAGAACGAGCGGTCGCCGAATTTGCCCGCAACGACGAGCGCCAGCTTCACGGCGGCGGTGTCAGCCTTTGTGTCTTCCGTGGATTTGTCCTCCGTCTTGCCGCAGCCGGCAAGCAGACCGAGCAGCATGACTGTCGCGAGAAGCAGTGCAAGGAGCTTTTTCATGATTTCATACCTCTTTCTCAATTATTAAAATGAAAGATTCCGTCCCGTGTCCGGGACACCTGCGCGGGGAGCGACCCCCGTAACTCCATTATAAACGCTCCGCCCGCGCCGCGCAACAGGAAAATTGTCATCCGCGCATGATTTTTTGGTTTTTTACGCGTCTTGCCCGATGCGGCGGAGGATTTTTTTGCATTCGACAAAAACCGCTCTTGCATTTTCGGGAAATCAATGCTATAATATTTCCACACTTCCAGATGCAGGTGTAGTTCATCGGTAGAACGTCAGCTTCCCAAGCTGAACAGGAGGGTTCGACTCCCTTCACCTGCTCCAAAGCCCGCCGCGAACCGAACCGGTTCGCGGCGGTTTTTTCTGCGGGTTTTCAGTTGACTTTCCAGACAGGCTGTGATAAGATAGCATCGCAGGGTAAACAAGAGCGGCGACCGCTGCAACGGTCACGGCTCATCCCTCATCAAGTTTATAGCTTGTAGAAATGGCCGTTTCCTTGCTTAGGGAACGGTTATTTCTTCTTTGTTACCGTAATAACTCCGAAGATAACAACGGCTAACAGATTCAGCAGCGCAAGCACTTCCATTACTGTCATGTTGTCACCTCCTGACGTTATGTATTCAGGAGGTCGAGCCGTTCCGCTCTTGCTTACAAGCCTATCATAGCATATGCCGCGCAAAATGTCGAGCACGATTTGACTTTTTGCACCGTCTCCCGCATCGGTGATCCGCCGATGCGGGATTTTTGCTGCTCACGGGAGCGGCAAGAGACCTGTGCGGCGGCAAAACCGGCGTGCGCGGGGAAACGCGAGCCGAGGCGAAGGTGCTCCCTGTTTTGCAAAGGAAATTTTTGCTTTTATGCAGGAACACAAATTGGTCATTATGCCAATTTTTGATTTTGGCGAATCTGCCCGGACGAAGCTAAAGACCTTTATTTAACAGTTTGTGAACAGAGAAACCCCGCTTTTGCCCCCTTGCCGTGACAATTACAGACACTTTTGTAATCAGTAATGGTTAAAATGCACAAAAATAGCGTCTTAAATTATTGTTAAAGGGATGGTGTTGACAAATCTTCTCTTGGAATTTATAATTGGTATGTGCTCCAAAGGTAACTCGTTTGCCCGTTTGCGCCGAAGCCGTGTGATCCGCGCGTGATCGAACGGAGCAGACCCACAGCGCAAAGAGCCTTTCCCCCGCGCGGACGGCCGATTTTCCGTCCGGAAATATCTTTTTATGACAAAGGAGGAAGAAACATGAAGCATGTAAGCAAGAGACTTGTTTCGATGCTGCTGGTTCTGTGCATGGTGCTGTCTGTGCTGCCGCTCAGCGTGTTCGCTGCGCCCGGCCAGACGCTCAAGGTGGCCTTCCGCTACCGCATTGTTCCGGCAGGCGGCGGGTCGTGGAGCGGCGAAGCCGGCCGCTCTGAGGAATACGCCGTACAGGTGGACGCCGACGGCGCGTTTGAGCTGGCGCTCCCGGCGGGCTTTGAGGAGGTTTTCCCCAACGCCGAGTTCCGCGGCCGTTTGTCGAACAAGCTGTTCGACGGCTGGACGGGCGTCGGCCCGACCGTTGCCTAAGACGCAGACACCAAGACCGCCCGCGTGACGGGCTGCACGGATGTGCTCGACGAGACGAAGACCTATCTGATCGACGTCGTTTATAACGAGCAGTTCTACAAGGTCAGCTTCGGCGACGACATCCGCGAAAATCTGACGTGGAATGACATCGTGACGATCCCGGCCGTTCCCGCGAGCGGCGACGTCAATCGCTGGGGTCTCGGCTGGACGGCCAACGGCAGGCAGTATCTGGCCGGGGGCGAGATCCGCGTCTCGGAGCTGTTCGCCGGGATGCCGCGCGGCACGACCGAGCTGGAGCTGGAGCCGGCCTATCTTGACCTGACCGATCGTCACATCGTCCTCTGGACGGACGGCCTGAGCGGCGAGGTCTACCGCGTCGACACCGTTGCCGACGGCGAGACCGTCCCGACCCCTCCGGACGTCGGGAGGCTCGGCTATACCTTTGACGGCTGGGATGGCGATCTTTCTGCGCCCGTCACCGAAAACCTTGTGCTTCGCGCACAGTGGGCGGCGAATGAGATCCCCGTGACGTACATCAAGGAGCACTGCACCGCCGCAGGCCCCGACTATGCGCTCGTTGGCGGCACGCTGTCCTTCTCGGCCGATGCCGACGAGGGCTACGCGCCCACGCTTGCGGGCTACAGCGTGATGCTCGGAGACGAGGTGCTCTCCGTGGGCTACGCCGCGCTGCTGTCCGTTTCCGGGCAGAAGGCCGTTTATCAAATGACCGTTCCTGCGGGCGACGCGCTGCAGATCCGCATCCTTGCCGACGAGACGCCGATGAGCTACGAGCTGTCGTTCTATGCCGACGACGATCTGGTCGAGCAGAAGCGCGTGGAAAAGGGCGGCTTTGTGCTTGCGCCCGTGATCCCGGACAAGGCCGGCTACAACGCGCTCTATTGGACGGACGGGACGGAGAACGTCGAGGTCGGCGAAAAGATCGAGAATGTGACGGCTGACGCCCGCTGGTATGCGGTCTATGAGGAGGCGACGTATACCGTCAGCTTCTACGACGCCGACTATGAGCTGATCGACTCGAGCGAGGTGACCTTCGGACAGTATTTCCCGGTTCCGGAATACACCGGGCGCGTTCCCGAGGGCAAGACCTTCCTCTGCTGGCAGGGCGACGACGGCCAGATGCTCCTGCCGGAGTTCAACGGTCTGATGAGCTACACGCATGACCTGACCTTCAACCCCGTTTTCTCCGACAACACGGAATATTGCCTTGTGAAATTCATGGTCGACGGCGCGCTCTATGACGCGGAGCTTTATGAGCGCGTTTCCGGCCAGACGCTGCGTCTGCCGGCGGAGCCGACCAAGCCCGGCTACACCTTTGTCGGCTGGTTTGGCGAGAGCGATGCGCCCGTCACGGACGACACCCCCGTTCCGCTCGACGGCGCGACCTATCACGCCGAGTTCACGGTCAACACCTATAATCTGACCTACTATCGCGGCGCCGAGGCCGACGCCTCCGAGTTCAAATGCATTCTGATGCTGCCCGACGGCTCGTTCGTTGAGTTCTTCAACAACGACACGACGGATATGACGACCTATGTCCTGCCGGACGTCACCTTTGGCGACACAGTCGTGCTCGCAGAGCCGATGCTGCCCGGCTATGTCTTCAAGGGCTGGGTCGACGGGAGCGGCTATCTGCATCCGGCCGGTGCGCAGTACACCATGCCCGCGCATGACGTGCTGCTCACGGCCGTCTGGGAGGTCGATCAGGCTCTGAGCTGCATGGTGCGCTTCGTCAGCGAGGGACAGCTCTACAGCGCTTATCTCGCCTTCGACGGCCAGACCGCCGAGATCCCCGCGATCGACCCGACTGCCTCCGGCAAGGTCTTCCTTGGCTGGCAGTACGGCGACAATCTCTATTCCAACAACGGCGTGAAGGACTTCACCGTCGAGGCGAACGAGGCGCGTGAAATGACTCTCGAGGCCGTCTGGGCATCCGATTCCTACTCCGTGACCTACCGCAGCGAGGGCATGGACGACGAGACCGTCTCGGATCTGCGCTACGGCGAGCTCCATGTGCTGCATGACGCGCCCGAGCGCGCGGGCTATCTGTTCGGCGGCTGGGAGGAGCTTGAAACCGGCGCGGTCTACAACGCCAGACAGGCCGTCTCCATCACCTGCGACATGCTCCTGCGCGCGATCTGGACGGAGGTTCCGGCTGGCAAGGCCGCCGTAAAGTTCGTCAACAACGGCGACCTCTATGATATCATTCTGGTCGACAAGGGCAGCAACGGCGTCGCGCCGGAGACTGCGCCCGTCCGTCCCGGCTACACCTTCGTGGAGTGGCGCTGCGACGTGCTCAACAGCTTTGTCAGAGCCGGTGAGCCGTTCGGTGTCGCCGCCGACGCGGACGACCTGATTGTCTACACTGCGGTCTACACGCGCAACAGCTACAAGCTGCACTTCAACCTCGACGGCGGCCGTCCCGACTATGCGGACATCATCGACGTCGGTTACGGCGAGACGGTCGCGCTGGCCGACGTCGCCGAAAAGGACGGCTATGTGTTCATCGGCTGGCGCGAGGACGCCACGGGCATCATCTATGGCGCAATGGCCAGCTACGTCGTCCGGGGCGACGCGGACTTCACCGCCGTCTGGGAGGCCGCCTCCTGTGTCGTCCGCTTCCTCGACGCCGAGACCGGCATTCTCTACGGCTATGAGCCGGTCAGCGAGGGGCAGCAGGTCGCCGCGCCGGGCGCGCCGACCGTATCCGGCAAGACCTTCCTCTATTGGGTCAATCAGGACAAGGAAGCTGACAAGGTCATGGCCGGTGCGCTGACGCCCAACATTTTCAAGGACACCGTTTATCTCGCAGCCTACGAGGTCAGCACGCATAACATTGCGGTCGCGGCCGAGAACTGCGCGGTCACGGGTGTGCCGACCGAGCGCGTCGCCGTCGGAACGGAGATCCGCTTCGCCGTGGAGGCGAACGAGGGCTGCCGCCTCGGCACGGTCGGTCTGGTTTATACCGACGGCCTGAGCACGGTCGTCCGGGAGCTGAAGCCCAATGCCGACGGGCTGTATACCTTCCGGATGCCGGATGCCGACGTCACCATCGTTGCCAAGGCCGAGAAGAGCCGCTTCTCGATCTTTGCCGATCCTGCGGAGCATTCCCGCATCGACGCGCCGAACTATGCCAACGCGGGCGAGAGCGTCCCGGTCGTCGTCTCCGTTGATCCGGGCTATGTGCTTCATGCGGTGCTGGGTCTCACCGGGAACGACCAGATGATCCCGCTGACGCTTGTCTTGCAGGAGGACGGCAGCTGCGGCTATCTGTTCACGATGCCCGCTGCGGACGTTACGCTGCAGACCGTCACCGTTAAGGCGGCGCACACCGTCACCTTCCTCGACACGGATAACACGCTGCTGGCGATCGTCCCCGTCGACCATGACGAGCTGCTCGACGCGGCGCTCGTCCCGCAGGTCGAAAAGACCGGCTATGAATTCTCCGGGTGGGAATATCTTCCGGTCAACGGCAAGACCTTTGACCCGGCGAACGACGCCGTCGCCGAGAGCCTGATCGTCCGCGCGACCTACGAGGGGCTGCCCTTCACGGTCGAGGCCGGCCATGTGGACAACATCAAGTACCTCAAGGCCTCGAGCGGCGCCAACAGCAGCGACCTGCTTGAGGGTGACAAGCTCATCGCCAAGGCGGGCGCCGACGTCCTCGTGCGGTTCGCCGCCGAGCGCGACTGGGCGATCACCGGAATCGCGATCGTCGGTCTGGACGGCTCGAAGACCATCGTTGAGCCGATCCTGCGCACCAAGGAGAGCAAGGACGGCATCAACTACTACGAATTCGGCTTCACCATGCCGACGGAGCATGTCAAGATCGATCTTTACACCGTCGCGAAGCTCTATCGTGTTGACGTGGTCGAGAACCTGCCCGAGGCGGGCGACTACACCATCAACGGCCACCACAGCAACAACCTCTATGTCCCGCAGGGCAACGACGTCGTCATCGACATCGCGCCCGTCCCCGGCTATTATGTTGCCGAGGTCACCGCGTGCTTCAACGACGGCATCAGCCTCAAGTCCGTCCCGGACGGCACCCTCAGCGAGGACGGCACGCGCTATACCTTCCCGATGGTCGGCTACGACGTCACGGTCACGATCACCTACGCGCCGCATGACTACAACATCGACATCGAGACGAGCAACGCTCTGACCTATCGGCCGGATCAGGCGGCTGACCCCGATCAGATCATCGAGAGCCTCGACCCGAGCTACACCACCAAGGGCTGGATCGAGTTCGTCGGCGAGCGCAACGTCTGGAAGGACGCCACCAACGAGCTGAATCAGCAGTATAAGTATCTGGCCAACAGCGCCGCCGTGGTCGGCGAGCGCGTCGCGTTCCGCGTGGTCGAGTGGACCGGCTACCATCTGGCCGAGCTCACCGTCACCTGCGACGACGGCGAGGTCACCGTCCCCGTCACGCTCAAAGACGGCATCTACTACTTCGACATGCCGGCTGACCATGTGGTCATCACCGCGATCTTCGCGGAAAATTCCTACACCGTCTTTAAGGACGCTGCGTCCGAGGCGAACGGCACGGTCGAGCTGAACGGTCTGCGCGAGAACCGGATCCCCGCCGACTATAAGCAGGAGGTCACCGTCACCGTCACGCCGGACGACGGCTATCAGGTCACGAGGATCTATTACGTCCTTGCAAACGGCGACGTTCTGGATTTCGACGCCGCAGCTTATGAAAACGCCGACGTCATGACCGACGCGCACGACACCGCGCACGCCATCACCTTCCATATGCCGGCCTCCGACGTCACGGTTTACGCAGAGTATGCGCCGATCCTCTATACGATCAGCGACGACTGCGCAGAGGCAAGCGTCGAGTACACCACGCCGCACACCGTCGGCGAGAAGGTCGTCTTCACCACCAAGGCCAACTACGGCTACATCATCACCGAGGTCTATGTCCTCGACGAGAACCGCGAGCGCGTCAACCTGCACACCGACACGGTCAACGCCCTCTACGGCGGCAGATACTACTTCGATATGCCGGCCTCCCCGGTCACCATCTACGTTGAGACGGTGAAGGACGAATTCAACGTCGTCTATCTCGCAAACGGCAAGCTGGTCGACTATGAGGACGTCGACTACCTCGCAACGGCCAACGTTGCGGCGCGTGTTTCGATGGTCTCCGACGCCCCCGTCGGCTGCCACTTCGTCGGCTGGACGTCCGCCGATGTTCAGACGCCGGTCACCGCTGCCGCCCCGAGCGTCAGCAATGCCGACTTCGTGATCGTGAAGGAGCGCACCTACATCGTCGCGGCCTATGCCAAGGACGAGATCGACGTACACTTCCTCGCAACGGCCAACGGCACCGTGACCGAGAAATTCACCGGCGCGGACAACGCCGCCGAGTACCGTCTCGACACCACCGTCTTCGGCGACGTCGTGCAGTTCACGGCCGTGCCCGACACCGGCTATGAGATCGACGCCGTCCGCGTCTTCACCGCAACGGGTGACGGCCACGACCTCGACGTGAAGTACACCGTCAGCGACACCGCCTACACCTTCCTCATCCCGGCCACCTATAAGCCCGACATGCACACCGTGCAGGCCGCCGACGTGATCGTCGCCGTGACCTTCCGCAAGACCTGCTACACGCTGACCAAGGCGGCCGACTGCGAGACGGACGGCATGATCTCCGTCAACGGCTCCGTCGCGACCGAGACGAGCTTCGAATATCGCTTCCTGGATCCCGTCACCATCACCGCCACGCCGAAGGACGGCTACTACGTCGCCTCCATCGTTGCGCAGAGCGCCGAAGGCTCCGAGAAGTTCGAGATCACCGGCACCAAGCCTGCGGTCGACACGATCCGCGGCGACGCGCTGACCCTCAGCTTCCTGATGCCCGCCTGCGACCTGACCTACACGGTCGACTACGAGAAGTGCGACTTCTCCGTCACCACCGTGTTTGACGCCGAGCAGGGCGCCGTCACGACCGCCCCGGCAAACATCGCGCAGCTCGACGACATCGTGACCGTCACGGTCGAGCCGAAGCCCGGCTACCGTCTGGCCTCGCTCACCGCGACCTACGCCGACGGCGAGAAGTCCCTCGTCCTGACCGAGATCGCCAAGAACCGCTACACCTTCACCATGCCCGCGGCGGCCGTCACCGTCACGGCGCTGTTCGAGGAGGTCAACTACACCGTGACCCTCACGGTCGACGGCGAGGCGACCACCGCGCTCAACGGCTTTGACACCGTGAACATCGGCGTCGATTATCTTGACACCGTGACGGTCTCCGTCGCCCCGGCTGCCGGCTGGGAGCTGACCGCGATCACGGTCGACGGCGGCAAGATCACCGTCAACGAGGAGATCAAGCGGAGCGGCGGCGACTACACCTTCACCATGCCCGAGCACGACGTCGCGGTTGAGGTCAAGCTCACCAAGACCGGCTACGGCCTGAAGGCCTATGCGATCAACAGCTTCGAGAGCGGCCACGGCAAGGTCACCCTCAGCCCCGAGCGCGTGGCTTATGTCGGCGATCTGGTCACCATCACGGCTGACCCGGACGACGGCTACCGCGTCGGACGCGTGATCGTTCTGGATGTCAACGGCAAGACCGTCCCGGTCAACTATGTGAAGAACGATTATGACTACATCGAGACGTGGAGCTTCACCATGCCGGCCTCCAACGTTGCAATCACGGTCAAGTTCGAGGTGCAGGGCTCGTCGTACTACGATGACGTCCGCACGGACGCGTGGTACTACAACGCCGTCACCTTCGTCACCGACCGCGGTTACTTCAACGGCGTCAGCGAGATGCTCTTCGCGCCGTATATCGACATGAACCGCGCCATGTTCGTCACCGTGCTCGGCCGCATGGCCAACGTCGACACGAGCAAGTACATGGGTCTGGCCTTCAGCGACCTTGAGGCCGGCATGTACTACGTGCCTTACGTCAAGTGGGCCAACGAGAACGGCATCGTCCTCGGCCGCAGCGACACGATCTTTGATCCGGAGGCCTCCATCACCCGCGAGGAAATGGCCGCGATCATGTATCGCTACTGTGAGTACATCGGCATGGACATGACGCCGAAGAACACGATGTTTATGGATCGCTACACCGACCGCAATGAGATCAGCGATTGGGCTGTGACCTATGTGGAATGGGCAGTCGGCTGCGGCCTGATGCGCGGCATGACCGACCACACCATCGACCCGCTGGAGCACGCCTCGCGTGCGCAGGTCGCGCAGGTCATCATGAACTTCTGCGACAAGGTGCTCTACCGCTGAGCCGCCTGTCAGAAAAAGGGGAGCCGTCCTTGTGGGCGGCTCCCCAGCTTTTGCTTTGAAGTGAAATTTGGCCTTTGGCCGAGTGAAGGATGCTGCGCGTGAAAGGGCGCTTCCGGGGAAGCGCCGTGGCGGTGTCCCTGCGGGACGGATCATAATTTTGGGATTTTGTCGTTTTCCTGCTTCCGTGTTTCGTTTCTGAATCCCATGCCTTTGGCTTAAGAGCGGCCGAAGCACGCGCGGACATCCCCGGCCATATAAAGGCTGCCAAAGGCGACGAGCGCGCCGTCGGCCGGCGTCCGGTCGAGCGCCGCGCGGACGCCCTCCGCGACCGAGCCGCAGACCGCGACCGGCTTTCCGTAGGCGCGCAGCTGCGCCGCCAGCTGCGCGGCGGGCAGCGCGCGGGGATTATCGGGCGTGACGGCGACGAACCGGTCGATCAGCGGGGCGATGATGCGGTACATCTCGTCATATTGCTTGTCGGCCATGACGCCGGTCAGCGCCGTGATCGACCGGCCGGGCAGATAGTCGCGCAGATTCTGCGCCAGCGCCTGCATACACTGCGGGTTGTGGCCGCCGTCGACAAAGACCGGCGGCTGCGTTTGCAGCAGCTCGAAGCGCCCCGGCCAGACCGTTCCGGCCAGACCGCGCCGCACGGCCTCCTCGGGCAGCGCCCAGCCCCTCTGCCGCAGAACGTCCACCGCCGTCAGCACGACGGCGGCGTTTTTTTGCTGATGCAGCCCCAGAAGCGGCAGCTCCAGCGCCTTTCGCGCGCCGTAATCGAAGACCTGTCCGGTCAGCGCGAGCCGCACGGTGTGCAGCTGCGCGAAATCCGGCGTGTGCAGACGCGTCCCGGTCGCGGCGCAGCGCGCCCGGATGACGTCTGCCGCCTCCTGCGGCAGACCACCGTAGAGCACGCAGTCGCCGCCCTTCAGGATCCCGGCCTTCGCCCCGGCGATCTGTGCAAGCGTGCCGCCGAGGATCGCGGTGTGGTCGTAGCCCAGGTTGCAGATCACGGCAAGCTCCGGGCAGTCGATGACGTTGGTGGAATCCAGCGCGCCGCCGAGGCCGACCTCGAGCACAACGATGTCGCAGCGCTCCTGCGCAAACCAGAGCATGGCAAGCGCCGTGATCAGCTCGAATTCGGTCGGATGCTCGGCCATGGCCTCGGCCTCCGCGCGCGTGCGCTCCGTCAGCGCCGCCAGCGCCTCGTCGGAGATCGGCACGCCGTCGCACTGCATCCGCTCGTTGAAGCGCATGAGGAAGGGCGAGGTATAAAGCCCGGTGCGTGCGCCCGCTACGCGGAAGATCGCGGCCAGCATCGCCGACGTCGAGCCCTTGCCGTTCGTCCCGGCGACGTGGACGAAGCGCAGGCGCTTTTGCGGGTCGCCCAGACGGCGCAGCAGCTCCCGCGTGCGCGAAAGCCCCGGCCTCGAGCCGCGCCAGCTCACGTCATGCAGATAGGTCAGTGCCTCCTGAATCGTCATGCCGCGCGCCCTCCTCCAAGTCCGGCGTGCGCCAGCGCCCTGGCCAGCGGGAGCACCGGCGCGGCGGTCAGCAGACTTGTGGCCGCACCGATCAGCAGGCGCTCGAAGAACACACCGAAGATCACGTGATATTCATAATAATGATATAGCTTGGCATCGACATAGAACGCCAGCGTGTTGCCGCAGGAGACGAGCAGCCCGGCGGCGACACAGAGCGCGAAAAAGAGCGGATAGCGTCTGCGGCGGAGCTGCGGTGCGGCCAGCAGGCCGACCGTCAGACCGCGCACGGCGGGCGGCAGGATCCAGAGCGCAGTCGTGGGCGTGACGCCGTAGGTCAGAAGCTGCTCGAGGAACGCGCCGAGCAGCCCGACGAGCATGGCGTCGACCGGGCCGCAGACCACGGCGCAGAGCACGGTCGGAAGCGCCGCGATCGTCAGCTTGAAGCCGCCGATGCGCACGGACGCAAAGGACAGCGCAACGTAGAGCGCGATGAAAACGGCGTCGGATACCAGCCGTTTGGTGGAAAACGATGTGGTTTTGGGCATAAAAAATCCTCCCTTGTGTTGGAAGGAGGTTGTCGGGGAAGCGCAGGCCGACACGGCGGGGGTATACGCCGGGAGCCTGCTGCTTCCGCTGGATCAGCGCGCCGCAAAAAAGCGCACTGCGCCGCGCCCGTTCTTGCGGACGGGGCGGCCTCCGGGCGGCTGCGAGACAGCGAAGCGCACGGCGCGCGGCCGGGGCGGCACGAAAGCCGTCCGCGACCCGTTCGGCGCTTTCCGGCGGCAACCTCCCATCCGCCGGCGCACGGGCAATGCCCGAGCGCGTCCCTACTCCCGGAGTCGATATGAAATTTGCGCAAGGCCGAGGCGCGGCCGTCGGCCGCGTAATGATATACAGCCTTCGGCTGCGTGATATATGCCGACGCATATGATATACGGCCTCGCGGCCGCATGATATAGCGCCCAAAGGTCGCTATGGCGGTGTCGCTCCGCGACGGATTTGAAACGTTTCGCCCTGAAAACTGTTCCGTTTTCCAACAAAACCAGCCGATTCTGTCATTGCGAGGAGGGCACTTGTGCCCGACGTGGCAATCTTTAACGGAACGAAACAGCATCCCGGAACGGGGCGCGGCATGGCCGCGCAGTGAAATTTGCTCTTCGAGCAAGTGAAAGATACTGCGCATGGGAAATGCAGACTCCGTCTTCGTGAAATGTCGCTTTTCCAAAGCAACGTTAATACACAACGCAATTTCTCTTTGGGCAAAACCATGCGCGAAGTGCGGCCGAACGACCGAATTTCACGGTGAAGCTGCCCGCGCGTCACTTTTTACGCTTCAGCGCGCCGCCGTTCCGATCCGTTCCCCGAGGCGCACCTTGGACTCGATGCCCTGCGCGCTGTGGGACAGGATGTCCGCATCCGGCTCGAAGCGCCCCGGCTGCAGCAGCAGGATGACGGTCGAGCCGCCGTACTCAAAATAGCCCTTCTCCTGAAGCTTCCCGAAAGACGCGGGCGTCTCGCAATGGTTGCGGATGCGGCCGACCAGCAGCGCGCCGACCTCCATCTGCACGACCTGCCCGAAGTGCGCAGTCTGCAAGACCGTCCAGCGCCGCGCGTTGCGGCGATAGACCTTCAGGTCGGTGGCGATCGGGTTGACCGTGTGCAGCACGCCGGGGACGGCGCGCGTGGCCGACTGCGTCCCGGCGTCGGGGTAGACATAGCGGTGATAATCGTCCGGCGCGAGGCGGAAGATCAGGCACCAGCCGCCCTCATAGCGTCTGGCCGTCTGCGCGTCGTCCAGCAGCTCCGCGACGGTGTAGGGCGCGCCCTTGACCGCGAAGCGCTGCTCCGCCGAGATCGGCAGCACCGTCAGCTTTGAGTCGGCGACGGCGGGCAGCTCGTCGGGCGCGGTTTGGTTGACATAATTTTTCCTCTGCCGGGTGAAAAAATCGTTGAAGCAGGAAAATTCCTGCGCCGTGCAGTCGTCGGCGGAGATGTGATAGGCCTGCATGAAGCGCCGCACCTTCCCGCGGGAAAGGCGGCTGCGCTGCCACGCGGCATAGAGCGCCGAGACGGGTCTGCGGCAGAGGAACGTCTTGGCCAGCAGACGGCCGGGCACGGTGCCGTAGGTGAAGCGGATCGCGCCGCCGCCGACCTCTGGCACGTCGATCAGGCGCTGCGCCTGCCGGTCCCAGACCTGCACGGCTTACAGCCCGAGCCGCTCGAGCGCGGCCATGCGCACGCAGAGGCAGAAGACCTCCATTGCCTGCTTCAGCTCCGCGACGGGCGGCAGCGACGGCGCGATGCGGACGTTGCTGTCGAGCGGATCCTTGCCGTAGGGGAAGGTCGCGCCCGCCGGGGTCATGGTCACGCCGGCCTGCGCGCACAGCTCCAGTGCGCGGGTAGCCGTGCCGGGCATGGTGTCGCAGGAGATGAAATAGCCGCCCTTCGGCTCGGTCCAGGTGGCCAGACCGCGCGGGCCAAGCTCCTGCCCGAGCAGATCGAGCACGGCGCGGAACTTCGGCGCGAGCACGGCGGCGTGGCGCTGCATGAGCGCCAGCGTGTGCGCCTTGTCCTTCAGATAGCGCACATGGCGCAGCTGGTTGACCTTGTCATAGCTGATGGTCTGGAAATTCAGCAGCTTTTTCAGGTAATTCTGGTTGTCCACCGACGCCGCCATCACGGCCACGCCCGCGCCCGGGAAGGTGATCTTCGAGGTCGAGGCGAATTCATAGACCATGTCGGGATTCCCGGCCGCTCGGCAGACGCTCAGCATGTCGGCAAAGGGCACGAACTCGCAGAACAGCTCGTGGATGCAATAGGCATTGTCCCACATGAGGGCAAAGTCCGGCGCGGCCGGGCGCAGATGCGCGATGCGGTCGATCACGGCGTCGGAATAGATGATGCCCTGCGGGTTGGAATACTTCGGCACGCACCACATACCCTTGACGGCCGGATCCTTGACGGCCTCCTCGACGGCGTCCATGTCCGGGCCTTCGGGGGTCATGGCGATGGGGATCAGCTCCATGCCGAGCGACTGCGAGACGCCGAAATGGCGGTCATAGCCGGGCGCGGGGCAGAGAAAGCGCACGACCGGCTCCTTCGACCACGGACGCGGCGAATGCAGCAGGCCGTGGGTGTAGGCCTTGGCCATCAGGTCGTACATCAGGTTCAGGCTGGCGTTGCCGCCGACGAAGATTTCCTCCGGCTTCGTGCCGAGGATCTCGGCGAACAGCCGCTTGGCCGACGGGATGCCGGTCAGCTCGCCGTAGTTGCGGACGTCCAGTCCGTCGTCGATGCAGTCGGCCGGATCGGACAGAACGGTCAGCAGGTCGCTGACCATGTCGAGCTGCTGGCGGCTGGGCTTGCCGCGCGCCATGTTGAGCGAAAGCTTCTGCGCCTGATAGTCGGCGTAGCGCGCCTGCAGCGCGGCGTATTCGGCGCGGCGCTGCTCAAGTGTCAGGGCTTGATAGGTTTGCATATTGGTCCCCTCCTTAGGAAACTCTCAGATATTTGACCGGGCCTTTTTCGCTGTAATCCAGCGTCAGCTCGCGGCCGTCGACCGCGAAGGTATAGACCCGGGTGAACGCGCCGGAGGCGTTCCGGTCGATGTCGCAGGTGAGCACGCTGCCCTTGACGGTGAACGTGCCGGAGATCGTCCCGGCGTCCTGGCCGCGGTATTCCGCGCTGACGGACATCGTGCCGTCGTCGTTGAAGGTGATCGTCTCGCGGATCTGATCCTCCCCGGTGTTCGCCGAGACCCAGACGCCGACGAGATCCTGCGGGATGCCGTCGGCGGCGCTCTCAGCGGTCGTCGCGTCCCCGGCAGTCGTCGCGTCCTTCCGCGCGGCGCAGCCCGCGAGGAGCAGCGCAGCCGTCAGCAGCGCAAGCAGCAGGCAGAGCGTTTTTTTCATGACAGTTCCTCCCAAAGCCGTGCGCGGAAGCTCTCCGTCCCGTCGGGCTTGACGCCCTGAACGGTGTCGCCGCTGCGCAGGAGCGTCAGCGTCTCGCCCTCGAAGCATTCGTGCTCGTAGCAAAGCTCCAGCCTGCGCCGGCCGGGCAGGACGGCCTCGGCGGAGCGGATGTAATCGACGTGGTTGCGGTGGCCGTTGCGGTCGATCTGCCCATGCGTGACCGTGTCCGAGCCGATCGGCGTCAGGTCGGACGGGATGCGCAGCGCGCGCATCGCCTCGGTGCGCTCCGGCTCGGGCGTGGGCAGCGTCCAGAGCACGGGCGCAGCCTTCATCGGCAAAAGCCGCCGCACGCGCGTGTCGACAAGCGCCCAGTATTGCAGCGCGCTGCCGACCTCCTCGTCGCCGTCGTAGAGGGCGAAATCGCGGACGGAAACCGCCGGGCCGGGGCGGCGCAGCCAGGTCCGGACGCGCAGGGCGCGGATCGGCAGGCGGTCTACGGTGATGCGGATGCGCAGCAGCATCCATAGGCAGTGAAAATCGCTGACCATGCGGTCATGGCCGATGTTCAGGTCGTCGCTGTGCGCCAGAATGGTCTCCTGCATTGCGTCGGCGACATCGCTGAGCGTCTTGACTGCGCCGAAGCGCTGTTCCCAAATTGCTTGCATAAATTCCTCCGTGGCTGTGTGTCGGTCAGGCCTCTTTCTTTGTCTGCTGCCCGCGAAATTCCCTGCAAAACGGACGCAGTGGGCAGTCCGCGCAGTGCGGACTGCGGGCGGTGCAGACGTCCCGGCCGAACAGAACGATCCGGTGGCAGAAGGCGCTGCTCTCCTCGGGCGGCAGGATCGCGCGGAGCTGCCGCTCGACCTTTTCCGGCTCCTTACCCTTGGCGAGGCCGAGCCGGTTGGCGATGCGGATGCAGTGCGTGTCGCAGACGACCGCGGGCTGACCGTAGAGATCGCCGAGCAGCAGGTTCGCCGTCTTGCGCCCGACGCCCGGAATCGTCAGCAGCTCGTCCATGGAGTCCGGCACGCGGCCGCCGAAGCGGTCGCGCAGCGCCTGACAGGCCGCAACAATGTCCTTGGCCTTCTGACGGAAGAAGCCGCACGAGCGCACATACGGCTCGACCTCCTCGGGCGTGGCCTCCGCGAAGCACGCGAGCGTCGGGAAGCGCGCGAAGAGCGCCGGTGCGATCTCGTTGACGCGCTTATCCGTACACTGCGCGGACAGGCGCACGGCGATCATCAGCTCATAATCCTTTTGGTATTGCAGCGCGCAGAGCGCGTCGGGATAGCGTTCGCGGAGAACGGAGAGGATCTGCGCAAGCTCATCCATGGCGGAGCCTCCTGTCTGTCTTTTTTTAATAAGGGAATTATACCACAGATTTGCGCTCTGTCAAGAAAATTCGAGCAAAAAGTTTTTGCAGCGCGCATATTTGTTCGCACTGAACGAACACTGCCGTCGGCATATTCCGTACCTCCGGCGCATAGGCTGAAGACGGGGGGGATGCGCAGTGTGCAATCGGTTCACGCGGTTAAAATGCAAGGAGGTCGTCAACGTCTGTGACGGGGCGCGGCTGGGCTTCGTCTGCGATCTGGAGCTGGACGTCTGCACCGGGCAGGTCGTTTCGCTCGTCGTGCCCGGCGCCGGGAAATGCTTCGGGCTGCTCGGCGCGCCGGAGGAATTTGTCATTCCGTGGGCGTGCATCCGTCGCATTGGCGACGACATCATCCTCGTCGAGGGAGAACGGGAAAAATTCTGTCTGCCGAAGCAGAGAAAGCCGCTGTTTTGAGCGAAAAAAATCCCGATTTTTGCAAATTTGTGCTTGCAAAATCGGGAAGCATCGGGTATAATATACCGGCGTGTGAAAACACGCGAAAAATCAAACCACACACGCCGGGATGCTTCGTTCCAGTGCCGCAACGCGGTGAACGGAGGAGATGATCGGCGTGGCGGTAACAACAAAAGGAGATCAAACACAATGGCAGTCGTATCCATGAAGAGCCTGCTCGAAGCAGGCGTCCACTTCGGTCATCAGACCAGACGCTGGAACCCCAAAATGGCCCCGTATATCTACACGGAGCGCAACGGCATCTATATCATCGACCTGCAGAAGACCGTCAAGAAGATCGAGGAAGCCTATAACTTCATCCGCGATCTGGCCGCGAACGGCGAGAACGTCCTCTTCGTCGGCACGAAGAAGCAGGCGCAGGACGCCATCCGCGAGGAAGCGGAGCGCGTCGACCAGTATTATGTCAACGCCCGTTGGCTCGGCGGCATGATGACGAACTTCAAGACCATGCGCACCCGTATTGACCGTCTTGCCCAGCTGCGCAAGATGCAGGAGGACGGCACCTTCGCGATGCTTCCGAAGAAGGAAGTCATCAAGCTCGAGGGCGAGATCGCCAAGCTCGAGAAATATCTCGGCGGCGTGAAGTCCATGAAGAAGCTGCCCGGCGCGCTGTTCATCGTTGACCCCCGCAAGGAGCGCAACGCGATCGCAGAGGCCCGCAAGCTGCATATCCCGGTCGTCGCCATCGTCGACACCAACTGCGACCCCGATGAGGTCGACTACGTCATCCCCGGCAACGACGACGCCATCCGCGCCATCCGCCTGATCGTGGCCACCATGGCCAACGCCGTTCAGGAAGGCCGTCAGGGCGAGGCCAACAACGAGGCTCCCGCCGCCGAGGCCGAGAAGGCTGCCGAATAATACACAGGAGGAAACAAACTATGGCATTCACTGCTGCTGATGTAAAAACCCTGCGCGAAATGACCAATGTCGGCATGATGGACTGCAAGAAGGCTCTCGTTGAGACTGACGGCGACATGGACAAGGCCGTCGAATGGCTCCGTGAGAAGGGTCTTGCGAAGGCCGCCAAGAAGGCCGGCCGCATCGCCGCCGAGGGCATGGCCTATGCCACCGTCGAGAACGGCGTCGGCGTCGCCGTCGAGGTCAACGCCGAGACCGACTTTGCCTCCAAGGCGCCCGTCTTTGTCGATTTCGTCAAGGATATTGCCAAGACCATCGCCGAAAACGACCCGGCCGACGTCGAGGCGCTCAAGGCCTGCAAATTCCACGGCTCCGAGCTGACCGTCGCCGAGACCATTCCCGAAAAGGTCATGGTCATCGGTGAAAACCTCCAGATCCGCCGCTTCCATCGCTTCGGCGAGAACACCAGCGTCGCTTACGTCCATGCGGGCGGCAAGATCGGCGTTCTGGTCAACCTGATCGTCGAGGGCGGCATCGACGCCACCCAGATCGGCAAGGATGTCGCCATGCAGATCGCGGCTCTGAACCCCCGCTTCTGGGACAAGAGCGACGTCTCCGACGACGTGCTCGAGGAAGAGAAGAAGGTGCTCGTCGCCCAGATGGACAACGACCCGAAGATGGCCGGCAAGCCCGCTCAGGTCAAGGAAAAGATCGCAGCCGGCAAGATCAACAAGTTCTATGAAGAAAACTGCCTGCTCCAGCAGTCCTTTGTCAAGGACGGCTCGATGAGCGTTGAGCAGTATATGAACAGCGCTGCCAAGGCGCTGGGCGGTTCCGTGAAGTTCGTCGACGCCGTTCGCTTTGAAAAGGGCGAGGGCATCGAAAAGAAGCAGGAGGACTTCGCTGCCGAGGTCGCCGCTCAGATGAATATGGGCAAGTAAGCTTCGCGCTGCTCAAAAAAACCGGAAGCCGTCCGCAAGGACGGCCTCCGGTTTTTTGCGCGGTGTCGCTCCGCAAAAATTTGAAACGTTTCGTTCTGAAAGCCGTTCCGTTTTCCAGCAAAACCTGCTAAATTTGTCATTGCGAGGAGGGAGCATTTCTGCGCCCGACGCGGCAATCTAAAACAGGACGAAACGGCATCCCGGAACGAGGCACGGCAAGGCCGCGCAGTGAAATTTGCCCCTCGGCCGAATATGGTCGCGTCTCGCTCTATTCCTTTTCTTTCCTGCGCGGATGCGGCTGCACGCCCCATTCCGGCAGCGGCAGACGCTGCATCGCGCCGAAGATCTTCGTTTTCAGGTCGGGATAGGTCGCCTGAAGCTGCTCGATGAGCTGCTTGATCTCCTCGCGCTTGGTGTGCTTGTCGGCGGGGCAGTTGTTGTGTACGACCGGCAGCCCCTCACGCGCGGCGAAATTGCGCACCATGCCCTCGGTCAGATAGAGCATCGGCCGGATCTGCGTGACGCCCGTGCGGTCGAGGTATGTCACGGGCTGGAAGCAGCTCAGCCGCCCCTCGAAGAGCAGGCTCATCAGGAACGTCTCGACCGCGTCGTCATAGTGGTGCCCCAGCGCGACCTTGGAAAAGCCCAGCCGCAGAAGCTCCTGATTCAGCGCGCCGCGCCGCATCTTGGCGCACATGGAGCAGGGATTTTTCTCCCTGCGATAGTCGAAAATGATCGGCCCGATCTCAGTCTTGACCGTGTGGAAGGGCACGTTCAGCCGCTCACAGAGCGCCGCGACGCCCGAAAAATCCATGCCGGGCAGTCCCATGTCGATCGTGACGGCCGCCAGCTCGAACGGCTGCGGATAATACTCGCGAAGTGCCGCCAGCAGCACCAGCAGCGTCAGCGAGTCCTTCCCGCCGGAAACGCCCACGGCGATCCGGTCGTTCGGCTCGATCATGTGATAATCGTCGGCGCAGCGCCGCACAAGACCCATCAGCTTTTGCATATGTTCCGTCTCCTTTTTTGCGGCGCATAATCCCGCCGCGGCTTCTGATTTCTCCGCAGAACGGTGAAAAATTGAACTCGAGCATTTGGGAGCATTCAAGAGTAAAACAGAGATTTTGCGAGTTCTTTCGGAGAAAAATAAAATTGTCCAAAAACACGCTTGACATTCCGTTTTGAATGTGGTATAAAAAACAGGCTGCGCAGGAAGCGCGCCCGACGCGTGCCGCTTTCTATTGTATGCGCAATTGATCCGTTTGTCAAAATATAATTTCTATATTGGAGGAAACACCATGACTACTCTGGTCAGAAAAGAAGACGTGCAGCGCAAGTGGTACGTCCTCGACGCTGCGGATAAGCCCCTCGGCCGCACCGCCGTCATCGCCGCCAACCTGCTGCGCGGCAAGCTGAAGCCCGACTTTACGCCCAACGTCGACTGCGGCGATTATGTCATCGTCATCAACGCCGACAAGGCTGTTCTCACCGGCCGCAAGCTGGAAGAGAAGTACTACCGCCGTCACTCCGGCTGGATCGGCGGTCTGAAGGAAGTCCAGTACAAGACCCTGATGGCCGAGCGCCCCGAGTTCGCGTTCGAGCTGGCCGTCAAGGGTATGCTGCCGAAGAACACCCTCGGCCGCACCGCCATCACCCGCCTGAAGGTCTATTCCGGCGCCGAGCATCCCCATGCCGCTCAGAAGCCCGAAGCCTTCCCGCAGGACTAATTCAGGAGGTAACAGACTATGTACGAGAGCAAAAGACAGTATCAGTACGGCACCGGCAGACGCAAGTCTTCCATCGCCCGCGTTCGCGTTTATCCGAACGGCACCGGCTCCATCATCATCAACGGTCGTGACATCGACGACTACTTCGGTCTGGATACCCTGAAGCTGATCGTCCGTCAGCCGCTGGTCGCCACCGAGACCGTCGGCAAGGTCGACATCATCTGCACCGTCAAGGGCGGCGGCGTGACCGGTCAGGCCGGCGCCATCCGCCACGGCATCTCCCGCGCCCTGCTGGGCGTCAACGGTGAGTTCCGCGCGACCCTCAAGGCCTCCGGCTTCCTCACCCGCGACCCGAGAATGAAGGAACGCAAGAAGTACGGCCTCAAAGCCGCCCGTCGCGCGCCTCAGTTCAGCAAGCGCTGAGCCTTACTCTTTGTGGTTTCAAGAGCCTCTGCTTCGGTGGAGGCTCTTATTTTTACATATCTGCCTCGGCTTTTTGTGCATGCTCGGGCTGGAAGCGGCGGTGCGGCGGAAAATTTCCTATTCAAACCGCGACGGGCGGGAAAGGAGCGCGCAATGAAATCCTTCAAAATGGACGCCTATGACGGCATGAGCTTTTTCGGCGGGCTGGTGTTTTTTGCGCCCGTCGTGCTGTTGGTGCGCACACGGGCCGGGATCGGCGACGGGCAGTTCTTCCTGCTTCAGGTGCTGCTCTCGGCCGTCGTCGCGGTGGGCGAGCTGCCCACCGGCTATCTGACCGACCGCATCGGCTACCGCAATTCCCTGCTCCTGTCGCAGCTGCTCCTGCTTCTGGCGAGGGGGCTGCTGCTGGCGGCCTATCTGCTGCGTTCCCTCCCGCTTTTTGTGGCGGAGGCTGTGGTCGAGGGCGTTTCGGCCTGCCTTTCCTCCGGGACGGGCAGTGCGTATCTCTATGCACGGTGCGGGGAGGCCGACTACCTCTCCAAGACCGCGCACGCGGCAAATTTCGGGACGGCGGGCTTCCTGCTCAGCACGGCGGGCTACGCCGCGATCTATCGCGCGTTCGACCTGACGGGGCTGCTGATTGCCACCGTCCTATCCGGTGCGGCCGGCCTGCTCTGCGCGATCCCCCTGCCCCGCGAGCCGCGCGGCGCCGTCACAAGGGCGCGCACGGAGAAGGTCGGCCTGAAGCAGCTCCGTCTGCTGCTGCATGACCGTCGGGCGAGACAGTTCACCGCGCTGCTGTCGATTTTCAGCATGGCTTGGCTGCTGGTCAACTTCTTTTATGCGGAGCTGCTGGCGCAATGCGGCATCCCGCTGACGTGGCTGTCTGCGGTCATCATCCTGTATTCCCTTGTGCAGATGCTGGCCGAGCCGCTGATCCGCCTGTGCAGAGGACGCGCAAAGGCAAAGCTGACCGGGCTATTCTGCCTGCTCTGCGGCTTGGCGCTGGCAGGGCTTGGACTGCTGCACGGCGCATGGGTCTTGCTCCCGATGATGGTTCTTCTGCCGCTGCTGCTCGATCTCGCGGCGTTTTCGGTCGAGGAGCAGCAGAATCTGCTGATCGACGCGCTGGAATTGGGGCACGGACGCGCGGCAGCGCTGTCCGTCATGAACATCGGCGTCAGCTTGATGGAGGTCTTCTCGCTGTTTGCGTCCTCGCTGCTGGCCGCGGCGGGAATCGGCTGGTGCTTCGGCCTGTGCGGCGCGCTTTTGATGCTGTGCGCGGTGTGTCTTCGGTATACGCGGCAGAAAATTTCCCGCTGAAAACGGAACGTCCCCATGCTGCGGGACAGGCGTTCCGGCCTCGGAACGGCGCGTCTTCGCGGCCGGCTTCAGCGCCATGACGGTGCCGGACGCTGCGCCCGAAAAAGCAGGAGGCGTTTCTGCCCGTGCATGAATTGAAAACTGCGCGCAGATGGCGAATTTTCAGAAAAGAACGGAAAATCCTGAAAAACGCCTTGACAAGCGCAGAAATCTGTGATAAAATCCTATGGCTGATGTAAAAAACGCGAGAATCGCGGGTGTAGTATAACGGCTAGTACAACAGCCTTCCAAGCTGTGGGCGTGGGTTCGATTCCCATCACTCGCTCCATACGCGCCAGTAGCTCATCCGGATAGAGCAACTGCCTTCTAAGCAGTAGGTGGGGGGTTCGAGTCCCTTCTGGCGTACCACTCGCGTGTATTCCTGTTTGGAACGATGCGCCTTGCTTCGGAACGCCGGTGGAAACGAAACCGTTTGCCGGTACGCCGACCAATCGGAGCGCGCCTTGCGGCTTCTCCTCTTGGAAGGGACTTTGCTTCGAGAAATATGCCCCCGGCATGTTTTTCTCGCAAACTTCTGGCGTACCACTCGCAGCAGAGCATAGCGCTCATGGGCGCACATCGCAAACGGGCGGAGAACCGTTCGCAGGAAGGCGCGGGCAGCTTGTCCGCAGGACATCGGCACGCGGGCGACAGCGTCGCTCGTCGGGAAAATATGGTGGGTGTAGCGTAGTTGGTTAACGCGTCAGATTGTGGCTCTGAAGACCGAGGGTTCGAGTCCCTTCACTCACCCCATTTCCCCTCTTGGGACTGCCCCATATTGGGATGTCGCCAAGTGGTAAGGCACCAGACTTTGACTCTGGCATTCGTAGGTTCGAGTCCTGCCATCCCAGCCATGTCGGAGCAAGGCGTGCTTTGCTCCGATTTTATTTTTTCGCCTGACCCGCTAGCTCAGTTGGCAGAGCAATTGCCTTTTAAGCAATGGGTCTGGAGTTCGAATCTCCAGCGGGTCACCAAAAAGCAGCCGAGAGGCTGCTTTTTTGCGTGCCCGATGGAGATTCGAAGACTTGCAATGCGACAGTCCGGTGGACTGTCGCTCGCGCGACCGATGCCGGATTGCTTGCATCAAAAGCATTCGGCAATTTGCCGGATTGCAAACAGCATTGCGCCCCCGAGCGCGACCCCAGTATTTTTGCAGTGCAAAAATGCAAACGATTGCAAGCGGGTCACCAAAAAGCAGCCGAAAGGCTGCTTTTTTGCGTGCCCGATGGAGATTCGAAGACTTGCAATGCGACAGTCTGGTGGACTGTCGCTCGCGCGACCGATGCCGGATTGCTTGCATCAAAAGCATTTGGCAATTTGCCGGATTGCAACCAGCATTGCGCCCCCGAGCGCGACTCCAATATTTTTGCAGTGCAAAAATGCAATCGAACGCAAGCGGGTCACCAAAAAGCAGCCGAGAGGCTGCTTTTTTGCGTGCCTGATGGAGATTCGAAGACTTGCAATGCGACAGTCCGGTGGACTGTCGCTCGCGCGA
>OIWU01000508.1_pt1 | contig 47680 bp, 37 predicted proteins | sample 1587711 | NCBI WGS metagenome assembly OIWU01 (sample SAMEA3888909, study PRJEB22519) | human gut metagenome | biome: human gut; feature: human-associated habitat; material: faeces | place: Denmark | collected 2010 | reverse complement strand
GTGCCGAAGGCGCTTCGAGGGTTCGAATCCTTCATCCGCTGCCAAAAGCAGTTCACCGGTTTCGGTGAGCTGCTTTTTTATTTGCCGCTTGGCACCAGAACCCGAACAAAATAATTCAAATCAGCGCACGAAGTGCCGAAGGCGCTTCGAGGGTTCGAATCCTTCATCCGCTGCCAAAAGCAGTTCACCGGTTTCGGTGAGCTGCTTTTTTATTTGCCGCTTGGCACCAGAACCCGAACAAAATAATTCAAATCAGCGCACGAAGTGCCGAAGGCGCTTCGAGGGTTCGAATCCTTCATCCGCTGCCAAAAGCAGTTCATCGGTTTCGATGAGCTGTTTTTTTATTATGGATCGCATTTTCCGCACGGGAAATACCCGGCGGCAATTGCCTCGTCGCGCGTTTGAAACCATAAGCGATTATCCTCAGATATGCGCGATGCCGACGAGCATGACGGCAGATGAAACTTATCCGACCTGCTGCTTGCCTCATAAGCGCCCTGAGCCTGCGCAGGAGCCGACGGAGCGAGCGTTGGGTCAATACTTGGTTCCGGTGCCTCAGTGCCCTTCACCGGGCTTACGGTGACATGCACTTCGCTTATCTTGTCATCCCGTACAGTGTCGGATGACAATGCAAAGCCCACAGCAGACGCTGCAAATATGCAGCAGCATATAACGGCTTTTCCAATGTACGCTTTCCGGCTCTTTATCGCTGCAAGCACAAATAACATAACAGCGGCAGCGACGGCGGTTATTGAAATGGCTGCAAATAATATCTTCATGGGAACATAATATATCCGCATGCAAAATATGTCAATATTTGCGTGCAAAAAATGCTTTCCTCACGGAAAGCATTTTTTATCTTATGCGTTCTGCTCTTTTATGCTGCGGTTTATAATGCGCATCTCGCCGCTGATCAGGATAGCGACGGTAACGGCGGCGAGGCAATCGCCAACGGGACCCGAGTACAGCAGACCGTCTATGCCCATAAAGCTCGAGAGAATGTATGCACAGGGCAGGAAGTAGAGCAGCTGCCTTGTAAGCGTGCAGACCATAGCCTTTGTCGGCTTGCCGATAGACTGGAAGAAGATACCAGAGGGAATAAGAAAGCCGACGAGGAAGATAACACCGAGGAAGATGTGGAAGCACTTGAGGGCAAACTCGTTGTACAGTTCGTTCTCCTGTCCGAAAATATTGATAATTTCCTGGGTGAAGAACTGGAAGCAAGCCCAACCGATCACACCCACGATAAGACCTACGATGATAGTTCTTAGATATGTTGCCTTAACGCGGTGGAATTTTTTCGCGCCGTAGTTGTAGCCGACGATCGGCTGACTTCCGATGCCGAGACCGACCATAACGCTGACGATGATGGAGTTGACCTTCATTACTATGCCGAAAGCGGCGAGAGGGATGTCCGGACCATAAATGCTTTGTATGCCGTATTTTACGGTTAGATTATTTACGCAAATAACTACTATGGTCGAGCCAAACTGCGTGAAAAAGCTCGAAATACCGAGCGGCAGAAATGAAAACAGAGTGTTTTTTCTGATAATGGCGTATTCGCGCTTGAATTTGATGCCCTTGAGACGCGGAATGTATGCAACAGCGAGCACGAAGTTAAGCACCTGACCGATTATCGTTGCCCACGCGGCGCCCGCAACGCCCCAGTCGAGGCCGAGCACGAACCATGCGTCGAGCACAACGTTTAAAAGACAGCCGGATATGTTCGATATCATTGCGTATCGCGGATTGCCCTGCGCGCGGATTATGCTGTTTACCGTCATGCTTATGCACACAAACGGTATGCCGATAAGGGTTATCCGTGCGTATTCCGTTGCGTACCTGAACGTCTCCTCGGCGACCTTTGTGCCGCCGCAGAGATTGAGCACCGGCGTGAGCAGAAGCTCCATCGAGATCGTGATGAAAAGACCGGCCAGCAGCGATATCGTAATGCCGTTGCCCATCGTGCGCGCGGCCTCGTCATAGTTTTTCTGCCCGAGCTTCAGGCTGAAATACGCAACGCAGCCGTCGGCGATAAGCGTGCCGATCGCCATTGCGATCGTGACAAGTGGGAAGGTAAGGTTCGTTGCGGCATTGCCGTACATACCGACACCCTGACCGATAAATATCTGGTCAACTATGTTGTATATCGAGTTGACTACCATAGATGCGATAGCCGGCAGAGAAAACTTAAGCATCAGCTTGCCGATAGATTCGTTTTCAAACATGGCAAGCGAATTGTTCTGGTTCATCATATCACCTGTATCTGATCTAAAAATTCAAACGGGGATAATTATAGCATAGTATATATGTATTGTAAATGTATATAAAATTAACATTTAAAATTTGTATACAATGCATCAAAATTACTCCTCATGAGCCTCGCGAATGAACTGGTTTATCGAAGCGCCGAGCAGAATTATGTACATGCACCAGTACATCCACAAAAGCGAGATAACAATCGTTGCAAGGCTTCCGTAAGTCGAGTAGTTTGCGTAGCGTATAAAAAGCGAAAACAGCCATGTGAACAAAAGCCACGCGCCTGCCGCCGCGGCAGCGCCGGGCATAAGGTGAAGAAGCTTGATCTTAACTCCCGGAACACCCTTATATATTGCGAGAAAAACGATCGCCAGCATCAAAAACGCAACGACAAATCGCAACTCCAGCAGCAGCGACAGCGCAGGCGACACGGCAGGAAGATGCGTGTTTATAAGATCATATATCTCCTTGCTGAATACCATCAGAGCAAGAACGATTATAGCAATGGCGATCATTCCGACAGTATAGAAGCATGCAATAACGGTGCGTCTGAAAAACGATGAGTATTTAGGCGAGTGGAAGATATCCTCAATGCCTCTTATCAGTGTAAAAAATGCGCGGCTTGAAAGCCATATTGTAAACAATATTGAAAGCGGAAGAACAGCGCCCGGCGCAAAGTAAATGTCGGTTACGACCGATTCGATTATTGCTTGCAGAGCATCGGGCATATAGCGTTCAACGGCGTCAAACAGCGTTTCCTGTGAAAGTCCCGTGTAAGGGATTATCGCCGTAAGCAGTGCAACAAACGGGACGAGAGACATAAACATATAAAATGCACTTGCCGCAGCATGGGCGTTTATGTTGTCCTCGCTTATCTCGGTCATGAACTTATTTATAGTGTTGAAGAACTTTTTCATAGAACCTCATGAAATTACCGCCCACAAGGACGGTAATTTTTCAGCATATTAAAGTAAGCCTATCGGCAAGATTGGCAATTTCGTGCTTTTCCGAGCCTTTGCCAAGCTCGCCGTCGAGCGACCAGTCAAGTCCCTCGGGCGAGCTTATCTTCACGGAATCGGCCTGGAAAAAATCGAGAAACGGCGAGGAATAATCCTGCGTGAAAATGCCGATCAAAATGTTCTGGAAATCAATAAGTGTCCTCGGCTCATGAACAAGGAGTATCTCAAATTTGCCGTCGCCCGTGTCAACAACGGTTTTTGGCAGCGTGATGGTTCCTGCGACCGATGTCGAATTGCATACGGCGCCGAAAATATAATCACCCTCACATGTGAATTCGCCCACGTCAAGCTTCAGATGATGAACCTTGATCTTTGGCAGATCCTTCACGGCGTCGAGCAGATATGCCGAATGTCCGAGCATGTTTTTGAGATTTTGCGGTGTGGTGTACGACAGCCAGGAGAACGCACCGAACGCTGCGACATAGGAAAAATACTGATCTCCGAACTTGCCGATGTCGATCTTCTTGGGTTTTCCGGAAATTATGTTCTGCGCGGCCTCAAGCATGTCAGACGATATGCCGTGGCATGCGGCAAAATCATTTGTACTGCCGGCGGGAATGTAGCCGAGCGGAGTGTAGCAGTCGCCGCGGATAATGCCGGTTATGACCTCGTTGAGCGTACCGTCGCCGCCGATGCAGACGATGAGGTCAAACTCATTGCCGTAAAGCTGCGCAAACTGTGTTGCGTCGCCGCTTTTGCCAGTCGGAAAAACCGTCACAGCATAGTCGCCTTCGGAAAAAATTCTTATTATATCGGGCAGAAAACGCAGGGAAGTGCGCCGCCCCGAAACCGGATTTATAATAAGCAGAAGTTTTTTTAGCTGGGAAAAGGTTTTCATCAGAATAATACTCCGTTAAGATCAGATGATTCCTGCGATCAGAAGGCAGAAGTAAGCCGAGGGAATGGAGAACAGCAGGCTGTCAACTCTGTCCATAACGCCGCCGTGACCGGGGATAAGGTTGCTGTAATCCTTGAGACCTGCCATACGCTTTATAAGCGATGCGGCAAGGTCGCCTACCTGGCCGAAGCTTGAGCATATAAGCGCAGTGAGCGTGCAGCCGAGGATATTGACATTAAACCACTGCTTGAGCACGAAGAATAGTATAACGCCTGCAACGACGGCACTTATTGCGCCGCAGACGCTGCCCTCAACGGTCTTGTTGGGGCTTACCTCGGGCGAGAGCTTGTGCTTGCCGAATCTTTTGCCGCCGAAAAGCGCAAAGCTGTCGCACACCCAGGTGGATATGCATGCTATCGCAAACACGGGGATCCATACGCTGCTTTCCATAAGCGCAAGCTTGCAGACGATAACGAACGGTACTATCGGATACGCAAGAACGCCCAGCGTCGCAAGCGCACCGGCGCCACGGATCTTTTTCGAGACGATACCGGCGGTCATAGCCGCAAACACGGCAAGGAAAAACGTTATCTCGAATGCCAGAGCGTCGGCATTGAACCACAGCTCCGCCACGGTTGCAACGCAGTAAGCGTACAGTATCCACGGCTGGCATACGACGTTTTTGTATCCGATGGCGCGGCAAGTCTCCCACACGGCCATTATCATGGCAGCCAAAAGGAACAGCGCCCTCGTCACGGGACCCAATGCAAAGCATGCAACTACCAGTATTATCAGCACCGTTGCCGAAATAACTCTTGTTTTCAAGTTACTGACCTTCTTTCGTGAAATGTGCAAAATTAATACCTAATATAACATATTAATGCGCCTTCTACAACAACAAATGGTTGCAAATCATGCAAAACGGCATATATTGAAAAATTTTTCTTGTAATTTTCGCAAAAAAATGTGATACTTTATCCAATAATCCGTCTCTATAGTTGGAAGATAGGAGATTATTTTGGACGATCGGCGTATTGTTGAGCTTTTTCTGAATCGTTCGGAAGAAGCCTTGCTACAAATAGATATTAAATACGGCCGCTATTGTCACCGCGTGGCATTCAACGTACTCGGAAACGCTGAGGACAGCGAGGAGTGCGTCAATGATGCCTATATGAGGGTGTGGGGCAGCATTCCGCCAAACGAGCCGAGCTCACTTTCGGCCTATGTCGGCAAGATAACGCGCAATATCGCGCTCGATAAGCTGCGGCAGAAAAACAGCTCAAAGCGCGGAAACGGCGAGGTGCCGGTGCTGCTTGACGAGCTTGCCGAGTGCGTTTCCGGCGCTGACGAGCTTGAGCGCAGGCAGGACTCGGCGGAGATAATCGATGCGCTCAACGGCTTTCTCGAAACGCTCAGCGCGACAGAGCGCGGCGTTTTCATGCGGCGATACTGGATGATGGAGCCGATAGCGGATGTTGCCGCACGGTATGACATATCAGTTTCAAAAACAACAACAATGCTTTTCAGGCTGCGCGGCAGACTGAAAAAACATTTTATGAAAGAAGGTATATCTCTTTGAAGAGCGATGACTTGCTCAGACACCTGGGCTCCGTAAAAGATGAATATATTGAAGAGATAATGACCGAAAGCGTCAGATCGGCACGCCGGCGCTCGGGGAAGCGGAACGCCGTTGCCTCGATCGCAGCAAGCCTAGCGATAGTAATACTCGGAACGGCTGTGATGGCGTCAAACGGCGCTAACGTTGAAAAGGACGAGATGTCTCTTGACGGCAGCGTTCAGAGCATTCAGATGGCGCGCAACAGCGTTATAATGATCGACGTTAACCCGAGCATCCGCATTGAGGTAAACGACCGAGACACCGTTGTTGCCGTTGAAGGATTAAACGACGATTCAAAGCCCGTGCTCGAGGGACTTGAGCTTAAAGGCAAGGACTATAAGACCGCCGTTTCCGAGATCGTGACCTCGCTTCAGGAAAAAGAGTATATAACGAACCTCAAAAACTCCATTCTCATAAGCGTTGCAGCGCCGAACGACGATATGTCGAAGGAAATACTCTCCGGCGCTGTCGAAACCGTCGAAGGCATTGACAAAGCCATTGATTACGGTCTGTCGATACTCAGCCAGATAGTAAGCCTTGACGATGCGGCAGAGGCAACGGCCGAAAAGTATGGCATATGAAGGCCGTGTTGATATCATAAACAAATTCGTTGCCGAGCACAGCGACTACAGCTTTGACAAGCTTGTTGAGAATAATATTCAGCTTCTTAATCAGCTGTTTGAGTATATCGGACTTCCCGAGGGAGTTGAGCGTATCGGCGCCGTTGCCGGCGTTGTTCCGTCCGAGTACGAGGAAAAGCTCAATCTCAGCGAGCTTAGCTGCGATGAGCTTATAAGCTTCACGAGCGCTATCAGTGATTTTTACGATAAGCTCAGCGAGTACTACAGTCCCGGTGACGTTGCCAAGCGCATCGGCTATGAGTTCAGCATTGCCGAAAGCAGCTCGGAGGACGGCAAAAAGCTCTGGGCTGTACTGGCCGAGAGCCTTACAAAGAACATCGGCAACCACGGCGCTATCATCAGCATCGGCCAAAGCACCGTGACCGATTGGATAAATCAAAGCGAGATAGGAAGAGTCATAAAGCATATCGCGACCGCGATCATACCTGCTGCCTGACATCATTCCTAACCATATACTAAAGCCCACATTACAGAAAACATCAGGAGCAAACGCTCCTGATGTTTTTTAGACTGCAAAAAACTATTCTGCAAATGAAAGATAATAGAGTAGCAGGGGAGCACGAGGGGGCAAAGGCCCCGCTCGTAATCAGATTATAGCCATCAAAAATGTCCGGTACGGACTTTTTGACGAGCGTAGCGAGATTTTTCGTGAAAACTTGTTTTCACAAAAAATGTGGCGTGTTTTCAGCGTGCAAAAAAGTCACAGACTTTTTTGACACGCTGAAAACATCAGGAGCAAACGCTCCTGATGTTTTGTTTTTATGACCACAATATATACGCATCCTGCACGGGAGGCGACACAATACGGTTGAAAACGACAAAAAAATGTGATATAAAAACTATGTAAAATCAAAAAGCCTGTGATATGTTAGGCAAAAAAGGAACGAAATAATGTCAAAGATGAAGTATAAGATCGCACTTGCGGCAGCAGCGGTGCTGCTGCTCGGCGGCGTAATATACATATACTTTGCCCACTATGCGCCGTTTAAGCCCGATCAGCCTCAAACGCTGAGCGCTTGGTATGTAAATGATGATGCCATGTGGTCGGGCTTTAACGCCATGTGCGGCGAGTATAACGAAACAAACGGAGCGGATTGCGGCATAACGATAAGCGCCAAGGCCTTTGATACGCAGGCTCAGCTTTACGAAAGCGTGTGCTCGGCGCTTGAAAACGGAGGCGAGCTTCCGGACATCCTCGCCTGTGATACGGACTTTGCCGCGTATCTCGATGATGAGGGCAGGCTTGCGGATATGGATAAGTATTTCGGAAGCTGGGAGACCTCGGGCTATGATAAGACCATGACGGCTGCGGCAAAAAGCTCGAAAGGACTCTCCTCGGTTCCCATAGCGGCCGAAACGAATGTTTTTATAGTAAACACCGATATGTTTGCCGACTACGAGGCGATATCGAGCTTTGAAAAGCTATGTTCGGTCGCAGATGAGTATTATAAACGCACTTCCAAGAGCTTTTTCACGATATCGGATTACTCACTGTTTTTCCGTGATGCCGTTGCGCAGCTCGGAGAGAGGTTTGACGGAGTAAGTCCCCATGACACTGACAGCGATAATTGCAAGTATATTTATAAGATCCTTGCGGAAACGGCATATGACCGGGGCTTCACTTCCTCGGGCGGAGAGGCAGCAAGAAAGCTTGCCGACGGCGAAATTGCAGCAGCCGTTGTGTCCTCGGCCGATCTCATGCAGTATGCAGATAAGCTCAGCGGCGGCGAGTTTGAGTTCGTGAGCTTTCCTTATATGAAGGACGGCAAGCCTGCATATACGCAGAAGGTCACGGGAATGACGATACTTGCATCGGATAAAACTCACGAAAAGTCCGCCGTTATGTTCCTGCGCTGGTTCACCTCGCAGAGCGTAAACAGCAGCTTCGTCGGCGATTCGGGCTATCTTGCCGCAATAGGCAAAGAAAGCTCATCCTCGGGCTTTGCCCTTTATGATAAGCTTATGGATGCAGTCGAAACAATGCGCAAAAAGGGCGACAGCACTACGAGAGCGGCCAGCGCAGAGTATTCGGTAAACAGCAGAAACTTCGACAGTGTCCTAAATACGATAATGAATTCACTAAACTAAAATATAAAGAGGTGCATGAATTATGGAAGGCTTCAGAGTACTGGAGATCAAAAAAAGCGTATTTGAAAATAACGACAGGGAAGCGGATAAGCTCAGACAGGAGCTGAAAAAGGAAAAAACATTCCTCCTCAACCTCATGTCGTCCCCCGGCTCGGGCAAGACTACCACGCTCAAGGCAACTATTGCGGCCTTGAAGGACGAAATGCGCATCGGCGTAATGGAAGCGGATATAGACTCCGATGTTGACGCGCACACGATCGCCGAGACCGGCGCGAAGGTCATCCAGCTGCACACCGGCGGCATGTGCCACCTGGACGCCGGCATGACCAAGCAGGGTCTTGAAGGACTCGGAACCGAGAACATTGACTTTGCGATACTCGAAAACGTCGGCAACCTCGTATGCCCGGCCGAGTTTGACACGGGCGCCGTCAAAAACGCGATGATCCTCTCCGTTCCCGAGGGTCACGACAAGCCCCTTAAGTATCCGCTTATGTTCTCGATCTGCGATGTGCTCCTCGTCAATAAGATCGACGTCATGCCGTACTTTGACTTTGATCTTGATAAGTGCAGAGAGTATGTCAAAAAGCTCAATCCGAACATAACCATCATCCCCATATCCGCAAGAACCGGCGAGGGCATCGACGAGTGGGCAAATTGGCTGCGCACTCAGGTCGCCGAGTGGAATAAGTAACGTGTAAATAGAAAACAGCTTCACCGATTTTTCGGTGAAGCTGTTTTTTTGAGCAAGTTGTGCATTGCGTGATCATACACTTTTGCAAAAATGTAAAAATATCTTGCAGAAATATTTGCTATATGATACTGTATTAATAACAGAATACTGTTATAACTCTTTCATCCCCAAGCAAATACGCCCTAACTTTAATTACAATGGAGGTATTTACTATGGAAAACAGAAAAAAGCGCCCATGGTGGGCATTCGTTATTCTTTTCTGTCTGGGTGGGGTGAGTTATTTGGCGCAGGTGTACGGCGGTGGGCCGATGTTACCTCCTGTTACAATATACGGAATATGGTATCTGTATATTCTTCCTGTTCTCGGCGCCGCCGTTCTGGCGATGGTCGGCATAAAGCGCGGCAGATATGATTACCTGATGCTACTTGTTTTTGAACTGCTGCTTCTTGCGTGGTTTTTTGTTCCCGAGATTATACGAGCCGGCGGATTTTTCACCCCGTTTGAGCTGCCCATTTGGTTTGCCGTGCTGGTTCTTTCCCTCCCGGCGATCGCAGCGTTTATTCTGAGCGGAATAACGTATTTTATTACAAAAATGGCGGCAAGAAAGAAAAACGCGTAGAAAAAATCCGCGCCGGTTAGGCGCGGCGAATGATACAGCCCATAAATATGAGATCAGCTTCACCGATTTTTCGGTGAAGCTGATTTTTTGCTGTTTACATCACGTCGGCTCGTAAGCCTTGCCGATGGGATTTCCGTCCGCGTCAAAGTCGATGCACTCCATAAGCTGCGGATCAACGTGGCTCTGGCGCTTTATCGTCATTCCGACGCCCTGATTGTTGAACACCCAGATATAGTTGTTCCAAACGGTGGGGTCTTTCTTTCTGAAAACCGTCGTCTCGTTTATGCGGCAGAACTTGGCTCTGCCCTCGGCAGTGTCAAGCAGATCTCCCTCACCGGTGAAAAACAGCTCGTCGCTGTATTCATAGCCGTCCTGCTCCTCGATCTCTTTTTTCAGATCGATCTTTTCTTCGTTTGTCATGGCATAGCCTCCGATGGATTTTTGCTAATTGTATCACGATATGCATTTGCTTGCAAGTGGAAAAGGCCGGGAGCGGCTTAGGTGCTGCCGATATTTAATAACTATTTATCCTGTTTGTGTTGACCCGGATAAAAAAAGTTGGTAAAATAAATATATTAAAATTAATAATAAACAAATCGGCTGCTGAGCGGCTGTATATCGGACAGAGGTGTTTTTGTGTATAAAACTATTATTGTTGAGGATGACCTTATGGTCTGCTCCATCCTCGAAAAGCAGCTCGGTAAATTTACCCAGCTCAAGCTCGAGGGAGACTTTCGCCGATGCGGCGATGCGCTTGAGTATCTGCGGCAGAAGCCCGACGGCGCGGATCTTGTGGTGCTCGACTATTTCATGCCCGGCATGAACGGCATCGAGTTTCTTGCGGAGCTGCGGAAATTTAATATTGACATTCAGGTGATCATGATAACCTCGGCCGACGATTATCAGGTCATCCGTTCTGCCATGTGCTACGGAATATGCGACTACATACTCAAGCCGTTTAACTCCGCGCGCCTTGAAAAGGCGATAGCGCGCTTTGACACGGTAATGAAGCTTGTAAAAACCACCCATGTCTGGACGCAGGATAAGGTGGATATTCTGCTCTGCCCACACAGAAATTACAACACCGATCAGCAGACTGTAGCCGGCGTGCCGAATCCGGGTAAGATAAACAAAACAACGCTCGAAACCGTGCGCGGCTTCATGCGCTCAAGGGTCGGCATAAAAATGCCGCTTACCGAGATAAGCGACGGGCTTGGCCTGTCAACGGTCACCTCGCGCAGATATCTTAAATACATGCACTCTCTCGGAGAGGTTGACATAACACTTGACTGCAAGACCGGCGGACGCCCGTCGGAGATATTTGAGTATAAGGAGACGGCAAATGGCTGAGCTTAGATTTGCATATGCCGCTCGCGGATATGACTATGCCGGCGCGATCGAGCGCGTAGCCGGAGACGAGGAGCTTCTGCACAGCCTGCTTGATATGTTTGCCGCTGACGAGAGCTTTTTAAAGCTCATGTCCGCGCTGGATGCGCACGATGCACTTGAGGGCTTTCACGCCGCGCATTCGCTCAAGGGCAGCTCCGGCATGCTCGGCATGACCGGCCTATTTGAGGCGATGAAGCTCATAACCGAGCCGCTGCGCAGCGGCGATGCGGAAAAAGCGCTGCAATACCGCGCCAAAGTCGAACACGAGTATGCAGCAGCTGTGGGCATGATAGAATGCCTGTAATGCTTATCGGTGCGGCGGCGTTTTTGCTTATGCTGCTGGGCGATGTAAACGATGCTGTGTGGCACAAAGGAGCGCTTCGCCTGTTCTTTCCCATTGGATTTGTGCTGCTTGCGGCAGCAACTGCGCTGAGGCTTGATTATTCAGGCATTGATGCCGCGTGGTGCGCCGTTTCGGGCGCGTTTCTGCTCGTGCTTTTGTATGTGCTGTTCGGCTCGTTTTCGGTGAAGGACGCATATGTGCGTCAGGATAGCGGACGCCGGGTGTATGACAAGGGCTTTTACGCTTTGTGCCGCCATCCGGGAGTGCTGTTTTTTGCGGGACTTTATGCTTCGCTGCACTATGCTTTCGCCCTTCCGTGGCCGGATGCCGCGCTGTACAGTGCGCTCAACCTTCTGCTTGCGTCGGCAGAGGATAAGTGGTTTTTCCCACGCTCCATCGGCGGATACGATGAGTATAAAAAACGCGTTCCGTTTCTCATACCCACATCCGCCGGAATAAAAGAGATCTTTAAAAAATAGTTTTTTGGATGAAGATATGACATTTCAACAGAAACTGCGGAAGTTCAGCAAGCAGCAGCTATGGAACGAATACTGCGGCTACCTGGAGCTTAATATAAAAGAATATATGTACATCCAGCGCAGGCTCATGCAGGAGCAGATTAACTCGTGGTGCGCATCCGACCTCGGCCGGCACATATACAAAAATTCCGCGCCCGAGAGCATAGAAGAGTTTCTGCACAGCATGCCGCTGACAGGCTATGCCGATTATGCCGAGGTGCTGTTTCGCCGCGATCCGGACACGCTGCCCGAAGCGCCGGTAATATGGATAGAAACCACATGGGAGGGCGGACTGCGCCCGATAAAAATAGCGCCGTATACGCGCAGCATGCTTGATTCCTATAAGCACAATATCATGGCCATGGCGATGCTCGTATCCGGCCACGGAAAGGCCGACTTCAACATTCGCCCGGGGCATAGATTTCTTTACGGCGGCGCGCCGCTTCCGTATGAAACGGGGCTTATACCGAGCCTTATGAACGAGGAAATGCGCTTTGAGTGGCTGCCCGACAGCGACGAGTATTCCGACCTCAGCTTCAGCCAGCGCATGAAAAAAGGCTTCAAAATGGCCTTTAACGGCGGCATTGACTATTTCTTTGCCATGGGCAGCGTTGCAAACTACATAACCGAAAATTTTGACAAACAGATATCCTCGGGCGGCGGTGGGGGAGTGCAGATATCCCCGGTCATTGCCGCGCGATACATAAAGACAAAATACAATTGCCGCAAAGAGCACAGAAAGATCAGGCCTTCCGATCTTTTTAAGATCACGGGCTTTGCCTGCACGGGAACGGACGGTAAATGCTATAAGGATAAGCTTGCCGCCGCGTGGGGCGTAACTCCTGTTGAGGTCGCGGCAGGCACGGAGTCGACCTGCGTCGGCTGCGACACATGGGAGCAGCGCGGCATGGTGCTGTTTCCGAACTCCTGCTTTTATGAGTTCATCCCCGAAAGCGAGATGCTCAGAAATCTTTCAGACCCTGCGTATACGCCGCTGACCTGCCTTATGGACGAGGTCTGCCCCGGCGCAAAGTACGAGATAGTAATAAGCGTTCTGCACGGCGGCGCATTTATGCGCTATCGCATCGGCGATGTTTACAGATGCACGGAGGTTGATAAAGCGACAGGGGTGCCGCGCTTTACCTATGTTGACCGCATACCCACGGTCATAGATATAGCCGGCTTTACGCGCATAACCGAAAACTCCATATCCGAGGTCATACGCATGTCCAAGCTCGGTATAGGCGACTGGATAGCTGCAAAGGAGTACGATGAGGACAACACGCCGTTTCTGCACATTTACCTTGAGGTAACGCCGGAGGCGAGAGCAAACGACGTTGTCACAAAGCAGGTGCTCACCGAGCATCTTTCGGTCTATTTCAGGTATTTTGACAGCGACTATAAGGATCTGAAAAAGCTCCTTAATATCGAGCCGCTTCAGATAAGCATACTGCCATATAAAACGATCGAAAGCTTTGAGCAAAAGCAGGGAACAAGGATAAGCCGAATCAACCCCGATCCGCTGTGGCTCAAGGCCATGCTCGGCGGAATAAAGCCAAAGCAGCATACGGAGGCGGATATATGAATGTATCATACATATACATAAATATTGCGGCGTTTTTGTGCTTTGCGCTGATGTTCGTTGCCTTCTGTGCGGCAGAGCGCAGCCGCGAAATGCGCGCGTGGCTCGTGCTGCTGGGCGACCTCGTGCTGTGGACGGGCGGAACGGTGTTCATGCGCCTTCACGTTTTCCCGAGCTACGAGTTCTGGTATTATGTTTCGCTGCTTGCGCTGTTCTCCATAGCTTTTCTGGTGTATAACTACGTTTATCAGTTTGCGAACGTAAAAAACGGGCTTGAGCGCCTTGTGTGGTTTGCCGGCACGGTCATAATCCTCATCGTTTCGGCAACAGGCTTCTTCCTTGCGCCGCCGACGGTGTCGGTTGACGGCAACGGCATGGCCGTGTTCACCTACGCAATGGACTGGAAGATCGGTATTCCGACGGTGTTTTTCATGCTCATCGTCGGCTCCATCATAAAGCTTTTTCGCAGAATACTTGACACGAAGGGCAAAAAAGCGCCCGGTGTCAGCGAGCTTATCATAGGCTGCTTCCTGATGGCGATCGGCAACATCGTGCAGATACTTCCGGGCAACACCTTCCCGTGGGACACTCTGTTCGGCCTTGCCTTTGCGGTGCTGTTTATCCGCTCGCTGTATAAGCGCAGAATGTTTAATACAACGCCGGTCATTTCAAGCAGCATACTCATGCTCGTTTCGGCCGCGATGTGCGTCGGCGTTGCCGCACTGTTTTTCGAGAAAACGGTTGAGCTGTTCAGAAAAATCGGCGGCCATCTCGGAAATCCCGGGATCGAAGCGTTTCTGTTCCTGGCGATCATACTGTTTGTCGCCATATCCGCATTCCGCAAGCTGCTCACGTCTATCTTCTCGGATGAAGAGCGGCAGGGCAGCCGCATAAAGCAGTACAGCGACAGTATTTCCAAAACGCTTGATATCGACAGCATTCTGCGCCAGACTGTCAAGGTCATAAAAAATGAGATACATGTAGATCAGCTTTACATATGCCTTCTGCAAAATGGAAAATATGTTCCGATGTGCAGCGCGATGCCGCTAAAGCCTGCGGCGTTTACGATTGCTGCCGATCATCCGTGCGTAAAATACTTTGAAGGCGACGGTTCAGGCAAAAATCATATAGTAATTAAGGAATTTGAAACCGATCCGCTGTATAAATCAGTGTGGGGCAGCGAGCGCGAGCTTTTTGCAAGCTACGGCATATCCTGCATATGCGCCCTCAAGGACGGCGGCAGCGTTGTCGGACTTCTGCTGCTTGCGGATAAGGAAAAGGGCGTGGGCTACACCTATTCCGATTTCTCGTTTTTGAGCACGGTTTCTGCAATAGCGTCTATCGCCATCAAAAATGCGGCTTTGTATAAGCAGGTGGCCGAGCGAGAGCATCTTTTCTCAAGCATGACGGCGTTTATCCCTAATGTCATTTTAATAAAGCCCAAGGGTGAGAGCAGATATTGCTTTGTCAGTGCAAACACAGAAAAGGTGCTCGGGCTCCCGGCAAGCTATTTTACCGGGCGCTCCGCTGTCCGTACACTCAGAGAAAACGTTGATGTAGAGACCGCGGATGAGGTAATAAAGGCGCTTTCAGAATCCGACGGCAGCGGCGGATATACGGTCGATATCCCGTTTAAGACCGGCGACGGCAGGGATATCACGCTCCGATGTGCGTTTTCTCCGATCGTAACGGGCGGAGTGAAATCGCACTATGTCTGTGTTGCAACGGATATAACAAGCGATATCGACGCTCAGCTTCTTCTGCGCAATTCAGTTGAGCTTGCGCAGGACTCCAGCCGCGCAAAGGGCGAGTTTTTGTCGCACATGTCGCATGAGATACGCACACCCATGAACTCCATAGCCGGGCTTACATATCTTGCACGCGAGATGGTCGGCGAGGGCCGCGATGACGAGCTGCGCGATTATCTTAATCAGATCGACCAGTCGTCCCAGTATCTGCTCAGCCTGCTGAACAATATCATGGACATGAGCAAGATCGAAAGCAGCAAGTACGAGATAAACGCAAAGCCGTTTAATATCTCGTCGGTACTCGACGAGGTCTATTCCGTGTTCAGCGCAACTATGAGCACAAAAGGCATAAAGCTTACTATAAATTCTGACGCAGTAACAAGTCCTGATGTTATCGGCGACGAGATATCGCTTCGGAAGATACTCAACAACCTTTTGTCCAACGCAAATAAGTTTACAAGATCCGGCGGCAGTGTAACAATTTTTGCCTCACAGAAGCAGATGAATGAAAAAGCGGCTATCCTGCACCTTGAGGTCGCCGATACAGGAGTCGGCATAAGCGAAGAATTTATCGGCCATCTGTTCGAGCCGTATACGCAGGAAATGAGCGAAAACGGCGGCAGAGCGGCCGGAAGCGGCCTCGGAATGGCAATATGCAAGAGCATGATCGACCTCCAGGGAGGAAGTATATCCGTGCGCAGCAGACTCGGCGAGGGTACGACATTTTATGTCGATATCCCGTATTCGTTCGGCAAAGCCGCTGTCAAAGAAATTGAGGCGGTCGATTGCTCTGCGATTAACGGGCGCAGGATAATGGTCGTTGACGATGTTGCCATCAACACAACTATCACTTGCCGCTTGCTCGAAAGGCACGGAGCCGTCGTCGATTGTGCCGAAAACGGAAGGGAAGCGACTGAGCTGTTCGCCTCAAAGCCCGATTATTATTACGACTGCATCCTCATGGATATCCAGATGCCGGAGATGAACGGCATAGAGGCGGTCTCGCGCATCCGTGCCTCCGGCAAGCGATACGGGCCGACGGTGCCGGTGCTCGCGATGACGGCCGATGCGTTTATAAACGAGCAGGGCGGAGCTTTGAGCGATTTCTCAGGCTATATCATAAAGCCCGTAAAGCCGGATGAGCTTTACGCAAAGCTTGCCGGCATATTTGAAAACCAGCGAGGTATCCATGCTTAAAACACTATTCAAAAAAGGGCAGACTGCGGCCGAAGCGGTCTGGAACAGCAAGTATTATCTGCCGTTTCTGCTGCTGACGGAATTTATCGCAGTGTTCTGCGATGCGGCGCTTGAGTGCATGTATTTTTATGTGTTCCTATGCGTCGTATTCATGATATTCTCAGATGATCTTCTGTCCATCATTCCGACCGTCATGTTCACACTTCTGACTTCAGTGTCGTACTACAAGGATTTTTCCGTGCTTACGCAGTACATGTGGTATGCGATAGTGCCGTTTGCCCTCGCGCTTTTGTTTAACCTTATTTATTACCGCCGAAAAATCGTTTTCGGCAAGCTCACATATCCCTATATTGCCGTTTCGGCGGCGCTTATCATCGGAGGTGTCGGAGTAATATCCGCAGATGATTACTTTGAGCCTATTGGGCTTTACTACACTCTCGGTCTCGGCCTCGGTCAGTTTGTGCTCTATCTGATCTTCCGATCGCGGCTCGAGAATGAGTGCAGCTATGACCGCGTCGAGCGCGTTGCCCGAATCCTGTACACCGGAGGACTTTTGTTCGTTGTCGTGGTCCTTGGATTTTATATTCAGAACCTGGATAAATTTATAGAGAAAGGCGGAGTGCTGTTTTTCAAGCAGCGCAACTTTGTCACAAGCGTTTTCCTCATGGTCATACCCATGATATGCATCCTTGTCCGCCGCAGCAACCTGTATCTTATCGGCACGGTGCTTATGTACATTGCAATGATAATGACCGGCTCGCGCAGCGGACTTCTGTTCGGCTCGTTTTTGCTTCTGGTGTGTCTTGCATACATTTATATTAAAAACAAAAAGTACCGCCGATTTTACAATTGGCTTTTCGGTGTGTCTATTGTAGTGATTGCCGCGCTTGCTATCGCGTTTTTGCCGCAGCTTTACGCCGCGCGTATTGAAAACGCCGCCGTCGGAGACAAAACGCGCCTTGAGTTCATAAAGCTCGGCGTTGAAAATTTCCTGTCGCATCCCATATTCGGCATCGGCATAGCCAACATGAAGGATGTCGGTATATTTAAGGCATACGTTCCCGGAAGTCTTATGTTCTATCATAATGCCGTTATCCAGGTCATAAGCTCGATGGGACTCGTAGGCGTTCTGGCCTACGGCTGGATGCTTTTCTCGCGGCTTAAAATGCTGTGGATAGGGCGAAAACGCAAGCGCATTGCCGTTTTTGCGCTGTCTTACATAGGCATAGGCTTAATGAGTATGACGAACCCCGGCATATTCTGCCCGTTCCCGGAGGCGGGACTTTTGACGCTTATGTTTGCAATTGTAGAAAAAGAGGAAGAAAAATATAAAATGGAGGAAGAAAAATGAAAAGAGCACTCAGCATCGTGCTGGTACTCGTGCTGCTCGTCTCAATAGCGCCAATGTCGGTGTTTGCGGCGGATAACGGCTACGATACCATCACAGGCACCGTCATGTTCAACGCGGGACATGATGACATGGAGACGGATCACCCGTGTCCGTTTACCTACAGTGACGGTTACTTTACCGAAACTGCGTATAAGTACAGGCAGGATCTCGCCGCGGTTACCATGGCAATGTGCCTTGCCGCCGGAAACGTCGCCGACCCCGAGCGGTACAAAGAAGGCCCGGCAAATCTCGAGAATTTCTTCGAGCAGATCGGCTTTGAGGACTTCGAGGCGAATGCCGACTTCACGAATCGCCCCGGCCGCAACACCTTCGGCGTTGGTATCGCAAACAAAGAGATCCGCGTAAACGGCGAGAAGTACACCGTTATCGCCGTCGGCCTGCGCGGCTGCGGTTACTACGCCGAGTGGGCAGGGGACCTGAATGTCGGCCTTGAAGGCGAGCACACCGGCTTTGCCATCTGCCGCGAAAAGGCGCTTGCCTTTATACAGACTTACCTTGCCAAGCACAGCGAGATCACCGGCAAAATTAAGATCTGGTGCACAGGCTACAGCCGCGGAGCTGCAGGTGCAAATCTGCTCGGCGGTCTGCTTGACGACATGTATCTCTCCGGCGCTTCCGTCGGCAAAAACGTCACCCTCTCTCCGAAGGATATGTACATCTACACCTTCGAGGCACCCATGGGAGCCGATGCATCCAAAGTCAGCGGCAGAATATACGAAAACATCCACAACGTCATTAACTACAACGACCTCGTCATCCGCGTAGCGCCCGACTGCATGGGCTTTGCGCGCTACGGAGTTGACCACGTTATGCCGTCGGCAAAGCTCGACTCGAACTACGCGCAGCTCAAGGATAGCATGCTCAAGGTGTTCTCGACCTTTGAAAACGCCGGAAAATACCGCATCGACGACTTCAAATACGTCACCGTTACCCCCGGCGCAACTGCCGATAAGATCATTTCGAGCATCCGCGGAGATGTGATGACTCAGGGCGAGTTCCTCGATAAATTCGTCGAGAAGCTCTTCACCGAGGTGTTCACCACCCGTGCCGAGGTCTATGCCGCGCAGGACGATATTCAGGAGCTTGTCCTGCCGCTGATCGGCACCTATCCCGACCAGTGGGAGACCGTCAAGCAGAGCCTTGCCGTCAATGCAAAGGAGAACATGGCGCGCCTGATCTCGTCGCTGATGAAGGGCGAGGACAGCGCCGTGACCGTCGTTGCGGATATCCTGCTCGACACGATGCGCGAGGCCGGCATCACCGAGTATAACGCCCAGCAGGTCAAGGAGATGGTGCGGCCGCTGGTCAAGATGCTCATGAAGCTCGTCTCGGCCTGCCCGGACGAGACTGCCACGCTTCTTTATAACATCGTCGGCATCATGAGCGCGCACTACGGCGAGCTGGGCATGTCCTGGATGCTGAGCATCCCTGCCGACTACATGACCTCGAAGCAGCCGGGCGAGCTGTACGAGCCGCTGCCGTTTACCGACGTCGCCGACGATGCGTGGTACCGCCCCGAGCTTGTCTACGCATACGAAAACGGCCTTGTCAACGGCACGACGGCAAACACCTTCTCGCCGAACGCCATCGTAACGCGCGCGCAGGTCGTAACGGTGCTCTACCGCATGGCAGGCTCGCCCTCAGTCAGCGGCATGAAATGCCCATTTGCCGACAACACCGCCGCATGGAGCCGCGACGCGATCACATGGGCATATAACGCCGGCGTCGCCAACGGCTTCACCGACTCTCGCTTTGCAGGCTCTGCCACCGTAACTCGCGAGCAGCTCGCGGCGTTCCTGTTCCGCTATGCCGACAAGGTCATATCCGGCGGCACGCTCAAAGCGCCCCTGTCATATGCTGACAGCTTCCGCGACGCCTCCTCCGTCAGCGCCTATGCGGTCCCGGCCATGCGCTGGGCGAATGTAAACGGCATCATAAACGGTCGCACCGGCGGTATCCTCGACCCGACCGGCAGCGCAACTCGCGCCGAATTCACCTGCATGATCTCCCGTTTCTCAATGGCGAATTGACGCACCTACCGATACGCATATTTCCGCCATCCCTACCGGAAACTGCATAAAAAACCATAACTGCCTCGCACTGCTTAAGTGCGAGGCAGCTTTTTTGCACCGCACCCTGTAGGGAACAGGCTTGCCTGTTCCGCTTGCCACGGTTTTGCCGGTACTTAAAAATCTATCGCTCGTAGGGAACGGATTCATCCGTTCCGCTTGCTACGGTTTAGTCGGCAGTTCCCGGTCGGGCTGACGCAAATTATGTATCGGCACAATGTAAATCCGCCACTAAGACCCCACCGAGGCATCCGCTGCGCGTCTTGCCCCACCTTCCCTTGGCAGGGGAGGCGAAAAGAACCACATCTCATCACCGTTCACCGCATTGGCTCCCATGTTAAGGGGAGCAGTCGGCTTTGCCGACGAGGGGTTGAATTAAAAAATCCACAACCAAAATTGCACAGCGCCGCAAAAAACCGCCAAAACCGACACCTGTCACCACAATGTAATGACACGGGATGTAAAATTTCGCTTAAAAATCATATTTACTATTGATTTTTTTGCTAACTCTTAGTAGAATAAAGCCACGCAATAGTATGCGTTCGCGGCAGGCGATACAATATGTGGTGCTCTGCCGCAGGCGGTGGATTTTTTTAATTAAAAGGAGGAAAAATAATGAATGTAAGAAAACGCGGACTTGCGCTTCTCATGTGCATCTGCATGATCTTCACGCTCCTGCCGTTCTCGGCATTTGCGGACGGAGAGGAGACATACAAGACGCACAGTGAGACAAACGGCGTTGTTATGGACAAGACCGTTACGCATGTCTCCGGCGACACGTATAAGGTGACGCTTGAGCAGTATGTCAAAGGCAGCGTTACCCCAGGCAAGACAACTCCGATCGACGTTGTCCTCGTCCTCGACGTATCCGGCTCTATGGGTAAAGGTTTTGGTAATGGAACCGTTAGCTATGTTCCGACATATACAATTAATGCTTGGAACTACTATGTTAAGGACACTAATGGCAGCTATAAACAGGTATCTTATTGCCTAACGTGTGAAGAGTATACTGATGGCTGCTCAGGTTATGGATGGAATCATAAGCAAGGCAATGTGTACACACCAATGACCTCAGCCACAGATACAGTAGACGGTCATGTGCAGTTCTATACGAGCAGCGATACAAAAATTGCTGCGTTGAAATCGGCCGTCAATTCATTCATTGATATTATTGCTAGGGATAACCCCACAAGTCAAATTGCCATTGTGAAATTTGCTGGCAATAAAACAGATAACGTCGGCAATGATACATATAGGAGCGGTGGGTATACCCACAACTACACTCAGATAGTAAAGAATCTGACAACGGCTGATGCAGCTGGTGCAGCGGCACTGAAAGATGCAGTAAGTAAATTAAGCGCTAAGGGCGCAACAGCGGCTGACTACGGCCTTGAAAAAGCAATCAATGTATTTGGCGATGCTGACCAGGTGCCGACAGGCCGTAATCGTGTTGTCATTATGTTTACCGATGGTGAACCGAATCACAGCAACGGCTTTGATGGAAGTGTAGCAAAGACTGCAATAGAGAACGCACAAACTCTCAAGAGTAAGTCCTACGGCGCATCGGTATATACCATTGGTATTTTCAGCGGAGCAGATGTAGGTACGACGCTTCCTGACAATGATGAAAACGGACAAACCAATCGCTACATGCACCTTGTCTCGTCCAACTATCCTAATGCAAGCAGCATGAGTGAACCCGGCACAGACGGAGCCGTAAAGAAGAATGGCTACTACAAAGTTGCAAGCGATGCAAGTTCTCTCGGCAATGTGTTTACTCAGCTTGGCGAAGCCATCGGCAAGCCCAGCATTAATCTTGGCAGCACCGCTGTCCTGACTGATAATATCGCGTCTAACTTCCAGGCTCCTGCAAATGTCGCAGACGTTAAAGTCTTCACCGCAGACTATGACGGCAAGAGCAAGACATTTGGCGATAAAACTGCTTTTGACAGCGCAACTGTCAATGTTGCAAATGGCGCAGTCACCGTAAGCGGCTTTGACTACAGCGCAAACTTTGTATCCGACACTGAACATCCCGGTACGACGGGTAACTACGGCAAGAAGCTCATTGTAGAGTTCGAGATCACCGTAGATCGCACTAAGACCTATGGCGGCACTCAGCCGACCAACGCAGGCGCGAACATCAAGCTTGGTGATGATATCGTCGCTTTTGTAGAGAACCCCAAAGTGCCCGTAGCTATTACAAACGGCTTTAAAGCAAACTACAGTGACAGTAAATCCTATGATGGCACAGGCTTTGATGTCAAAGCTGCATTTGAAGAAATGCTTAAGTTGCATGGTCTAACGACTGCCAACAATAAGAACCAGTATGTTGATATCGCCTATGAGGTGAAAATCGGTGGTACAGTCGTCGGTATTTACACCGTCAAAGCTGGTGATAATACCGGAACTTGGAATACCGATGATTTGGTAATGACCGATTCGGCTGTAGGTGATTATATCTACAATGTCACCTGCAAAGTGACCGACAAAAATAATGGTAGCGCAACATACAAAAACGGCGAGGGTGACGGCATCGGCACCATGACGCTCAGCATTATCGAAAATAAAGGACTCACCGTATCCGGCACCGATTACACCGGCAAATATGACGGCGCTTCCCACGGTAAAGCCGCAACGGCAAGTGTTGAAGGTGCTACCATAGAATATAGCATCGATGGCGGAACTACATGGACAACCACCTTCCCCACAGTCACAAACGTTTCCGACAGCACAGAGGTTCAGGTCAAGGCAACAAAAACCGGATATGTCCCCGCAGAAACCACTTATAACCTCACCGTAACTCCGCGCTCCGTTACCATCACCTCAGGCAACGCAAGCAAGATGTATGATGGTACTCCGCTTACAAAGCATGAGGTAACGTATGGTGGAGATAACTTTGCTGCTGGCGAAGGTGCTGATATTACTTACACCGGCAGCCAGACAATAGTTGGCAGCAGTGAGAACACTTTCACCTTCGAGCTTAAAGACGGCACTGCAAAAGAAAATTACAACATTACAACTAATTATGGTGAGTTAAAAGTTACCGATTCCGACAAACTGTCCGTAACTGCGACCGGCTATGATAGCATGTATGACGGACAGACGCATAACGGCAATGTTACTGCAACAGAAGGTGCAACACTCAGCTACAGCACCGATAACGGTGAAACGTGGACAGCAACTGAACCCACTATAAAGAACGTCGGCGAAATTAAAGTCATAGTTAAGGCGTCGATGGCAAACTACAGTGACGCGACGGCAGAGTACACCCTGAAAGTCACTCCGCGCCCCGTTACTCTCACATCCGAAACTGCAAGCAAGCCCTACGACGGCACTCCGCTTACAAAACCTGAAGTTACCGTAACCGGCGACGGATTTGTTGACGGCGAAGTTACGGATATCAAGGCAACCGGCAGCGTAACAAACGTTTCCGAAGGTGAAGTTACTAACAAAATAACATTTGTGCATGGTGATGCATTCAACGCCGATAACTATAATATTGAAACGAGCGAAGGTAAACTCAGCATCACTCCGCTTGCCGTAACCGTAACAGCAAAGGATTACACCAAGTACGTTGGCGAAAAGGATCCTGCATTTGAGGCAACTGTCACTGGAACTATCAATAACGATACGGTAAGCTACACCATAAGCCGCGAAAAGGGCGAGACTGCCGGAACTTATCCGATTACTCCGGCCGGTGCCGTAGCGCAGGGTAACTACACCGTCACTTACAAGGCCGGCACGCTCACCATCAAAGAGCGCCCCTATATTCCCCCTGTCAATCCCCCGATAACCGACAAGATCACGGTCGAGATCACAGGCAACAGCGACAGCGTCGTGTATGACGGCACCGAGCACAGCGTCAAGGACTACACCGTGAAGATCAGCGACTCGCGCTACACCGAGAAGGACTTCACCTTCAGCGGAAAGGCACTCGCAAGCGGCGTCAATGCCGGAGCCTACGAGATGGGCCTCAAGGCCGATCAGTTCAAGAACACCAACGCGCGCTTTAAGAACGTTGAGTTCATCATCAAGGCGGACGGCGTGCTGACGATCACGCAGCGTCCTCTGACCATCACCGCCGGCAGCGCCGAGGGCATAGCCCCCGTAACCTGCGATAAGTACACCGTCGAAGGTCTCGCGACCGGCGACAAGGTCGATTCCGTCAAGATCACCGGCATCCAGAGCGAGCCGGGCGAGTCCCCGAACGTAGCATCCGACGCAGTCATCAAGAACGCAAAGGGCGAGGACGTCACCGCAAACTATAAGATCACCTATGTAAACGGCGTTCTCAAGGCAATTGAAGTCCTCAATAAGGAGATCCACTTCAACTACGTCATCGGCTACACCGACGGCACCATCCGCCCGAATAACGACATCAGCCGCGCAGAGGTCGCAACTATCTTCTTCCGCCTGCTGACCGACGAGGCACGCGAGCAGTACACGACGACCGCAGGCAACTTCACCGACGTTAAGGCCGGCATGTGGTGCAACCGCGCGATAGCAACGCTTACGAACATGGGCATCATCAAGGGCTACACCGACGGCAGCTTCCAGCCGAACAAGAGCATCACCCGTGCAGAGCTTGCGACGATCATCGCGCGCTTTGCAAAGCTCGACGTCAACACCAAGACCTTCAGCGACATCAACGGCCACTGGGCACAGAAGAACATCGAGCTTGCCGCAGGCAACGGCTGGATAAACGGCTATGAAGACGGCACCTTCCGTCCGAACAACAACATCACCCGTGCAGAGACCTTCGCAATGATAAACCGCGTCCTCGATCGCCAGACCGAGAGCGTATCCGACCTCCTGCCGACGTCCGAGATGAACATGTGGAGCGATAACCTGAACGAAAACGCATGGTACTACAAGGACGTACAGGAAGCGACGAACTATCATAAGTGCGACCGCGTGGGCGACAGCGTCTACGAGAAGTGGACCGAGAAGGTTCCCGACATCGACTGGGCGTCTTACCAGATCTGATCGCAAAAACCAAAACCTATCACAAGGCAGCTTGTCTGCCTTGTGATTTTTTTATGTGCGTGGTATAATAAAATAATAATGCTATGCGGAGGCTGCCCGATTTGGATAAATTCGTTTTGAAATCTTCATATTCGCCGATGGGCGATCAGCCGGAGGCCATAGAGACGCTCGTGCGCGGCATCGAAAACAGACTCGATGAGCAGGTTTTGCTCGGCGTGACCGGCTCGGGCAAGACCTTCACCATGGCGAGCGTTATCGAAAAGCTCAATCGCCCGACGCTCGTTCTGGCGCACAATAAGACCCTTGCGGCGCAGCTGTGCTCGGAGTTTCGCGAGTTTTTCCCGGATAACGCCGTGGAGTATTTCGTCTCGTACTATGACTATTATCAGCCCGAGGCGTATATTCCGCACACGGATACCTTCATTGAAAAGGACAGCGCAATAAACGACGAGATCGAGCGCCTGCGCCACAGTGCAACATCGAGCCTTTTTGAGCGGCGCGACGTCATAGTCGTTGCATCCGTCTCGTGCATCTACGGTCTCGGCGACCCGATCGACTATAAAAACATGGTCATATCCCTGCGCCCGGGTCAGACGCGCAATTTCGACGAGCTTCTGCGCAAGCTCATCGAGATACGCTATGAACGAAATGACATTGCTTTCGAGCGAAATATGTTCCGCGTCCGCGGCGATACGGTCGAGATATTCCCGGCTTATGCGACGGATAAGGCCATCCGCGTCGAGTTTTTCGGCGATGAGGTGGACAGAATAAGCGAGGTGAACGTCGTGACCGGCGCGCCCGTACGCTATCTGAACCACGCTGCAATATACCCGGCCAGCCACTATGTCGTAAGCCGCGATAAGATGGCGCGCGCTATCGACGATATCCGCGCCGAGTGCGCCGAGCGCGTAAAATACTTTCAGGATAACGGTAAATTGCTTGAAGCGCAGCGCATATCGCAGCGCACAAATTACGATATCGAGATGATGCAGGAGTTGGGCTACTGCTCGGGCATCGAGAACTATTCGCGCATAATCTCAAACCGCCCGGCAGGCTCTGCGCCAATGACGCTGCTCGATTATTTTCCGAAGGATTTCCTGCTGTTCGTGGACGAAAGCCACGTCACGCTGCCGCAGGTCAGGGCGATGTACCGCGGCGACCACGCGCGCAAGGAGTCCCTGGTTGAATACGGCTTCCGTCTGCCGTCGGCGTATGATAACCGGCCGCTCAAATTCGAGGAATTTCAGAAGCGCATAAATCAGGCCGTGTATGTCTCCGCAACGCCCGGCGACTACGAGCGCGAAAGGGCAGGGCAGATAGCCGAGCAGATAATCCGCCCGACCGGCCTGCTCGACCCCGAGATCTCCGTGCGCCCGATAGAAGGGCAGATAGACGATCTTATAAGCGAGATAAATATACGCATCGAAAAAGGCCAGCGCACTCTGGTAACGACGCTCACAAAGAAAATGGCTGAGGATCTTACCGAATACCTCGGAGCCGCCGGCATAAAGTGCAGGTACATGCACCACGATATCGGCGCGATAGAACGTATGGAGATAATCCGCAGCCTGCGCCTCGGCGATTTTGACGTGCTTGTCGGCATAAACCTCCTGCGCGAGGGACTTGACCTCCCGGAGGTGAGCCTTGTTGCAATTCTCGATGCCGATAAGGAGGGCTTTCTTCGAAGCGAAACGAGTCTTATCCAGACCATCGGCCGCGCGGCACGCAACGCCGAGGGCACGGTGATCATGTATGCCGATACCGTGACGAGGTCGATGCGTCTTGCGATCGACGAAACCGAGCGCCGCCGCGCAAAGCAGGCGGCATATAACGCAGAGCACGGTATCGTGCCGAAAACGATAGTAAAAAGCGTTCGCGAGCTTATCGAGATATCCAGCGAGAGCGAGAAAACTCTGCGCCGTGCCGACGGAGTGAAGCTCACAAAGTCCGAGCGCAAGGAGCTTATCGAAAAGCTCGAAAAGGAAATGAAAGCCGCGGCAAAAATGCTTGAATTCGAGCTTGCGGCTCAGCTTAGAGACGAGATCGTCCGCCTGCGCGGCGAGGTGAAATGATGAAACTTCTTATACTTGACGGAAACAGCATAGTAAACCGCGCGTTTTACGGAATACGCGCCCTCACAGCGCCCGACGGAACGCCCACAAACGGCGTGTACGGCTTCCTTGCCATACTACGCAAGCTGCTTGATGATGAAAAGCCCGAGGCCGTGTGTGTTGCATTTGACCTCAAAGCGCCGACGTTCCGGTACCTGAGATACGCCGGATATAAGGCTCAGCGCAAGGGCATGCCCGAGGAGCTTGCCGTTCAGATGCCGATACTCAAGCAGGTGCTTGACGCAATGGGCATCCTGCGCCTTGAGCTTGAGGGCTACGAGGCCGATGATCTGCTCGGTACGGTCGCTGTGCGGTGCAGCGCAGCAGGCTGGGACTGCCGCATAGTTACCGGTGATAAGGATAGTTTTCAGCTTATAAGTGAAACAACGCATGTCTGCCATGTCAAAAGCCGTATGGGGCAGACAACGACGACAGAGTATACTCCAAAGCTGTTTTTTGACGAGTACGGCTTTGAGCCAAAGCACATCATTGACCTCAAGGCTTTGATGGGCGACGGCTCGGATAACATCCCCGGCGTGCCCGGAGTGGGCGAGAAAACGGCTATGGGGCTTGTTCAGAAGTATAAGGATATCAAGACCATTTATGCCGGGCTTGACACCATAGATGTCAAGGAGGGTATGCGCAAAAAACTGCGCGAGGGCAGGGAGAGCGCCTTTTTGTCCTATGAGCTTGCAACGATACACACCGATGCGCCGATAGAGTTTGCACCCGATGACGCAAAGTGGAGCGAGGACTATAAGCCTGAGTTGTACGATGTGCTCAAAAAGCTCGGATTTAATAAATTCATCGAAAAATGGGGCGTGAGCGAAAGTGCCGAGAGCGCGCAGAAGGCGGTGACAGAGCGCATTGAATATGTTGAATATGCCTCGTTTGACGAGATAATGCAGGCTGTTCAGAGTGCCGACGAGATCGCCGTAACGGCGGATGAAAGCTTTGACAGTATTGAGATATGCGACGGGAGGGCAGTGTACATTGCACGTTGGAGCAGCCTCGGAGACGACTATTCAAGGCTTCTGAGCCTTGTGTTTTCCGACGATGTGAAAAAGACTGCGCACAATGTCAAAAACCTGATGACGCAGCTCATTGCCGAAAAGCTGCCGCTTGACGGCTTTGTATACGATACGGCGCTTGCAGGCTACCTGCTTGACGCAACTGCCGGCGATTACAGCCTCGGCAGGCTCAGCATGGGCTATTGCGGCACGGAGCTTGACGGAGCGGAGGCTGTGTACAGACTGCGCCCTGTGACCGAGAAAAAGCTTGAAGAGCTCGGCATGACAAAGCTCTTCTACGAGATAGAAATGCCGCTGTGCCGCGTTTTGGCCGATATGCAGGAGCAGGGCTTTATGATAGATAAGGCGGCACTCGTGAGCTTTGGCGAAAGCCTGACCGGCACGATAGCGGAGCTGGAGCGCGCCATATACGAGCATGCCGGGTGTGAGTTCAACATCAATTCGCCCAAGCAGCTTGGTGAAGTGCTTTTCGATAAGCTCATGCTCCCGGCAGGCAAAAAAACAAAAACCGGCTGGAGTACAAATGCCGATGTGCTTGAAAAGCTGCGCGGCAAGCACCCGATAGTAAACATGATCCTCGATTACCGCATGCTAACAAAGCTCAAGAGCACCTATGCTGATGGACTTTTGAAGCTCATTGACCCGGACGGCAGGATAAGAACCAAGTTCCAGATGACCGTTACGGCGACCGGCCGACTGTCAAGCACCGACCCGAATCTTCAGAACATACCGATCCGCAAAGAGCTTGGAAGTCATATCCGCGAGATGTTCATTGCATCTAAGGGCAATGTCCTTGTCGATGCCGACTACAGTCAGATAGAGCTGAGGCTGCTTGCGCATATATCCGGCGATGAGCACATGCGTGCTGCGTTTTTAAGCGGCGAGGATATCCACACTGTCACGGCCTCGCAGGTGTTCAATACGCCTGTCGATGAGGTAACGTCCTTGCAGCGCAGCCGCGCAAAGGCCGTAAACTTCGGTATAGTCTACGGCATATCGCCGTGGTCGCTTGCGCAGGATATCGGCGTAACTCAAGGCGAGGCAAAGGCGTATATGGATGCGTATTTAAATAAATACGACGGTGTGCGCGATTATATGAAGTCCATCGTCGAAAAGGCAAAGCAGGACGGGTATGTTACGACGATCTATTCGCGCCGCCGCGATCTGCCGGAGCTTAAATCATCGAATTTCAATACAAGATCGTTCGGAGAGCGCGTTGCGCTGAATATGCCAATCCAGGGCACTGCGGCGGATATAATTAAGCTTGCAATGGTGAATGTGTATAACAGGCTCGAAGCCGAGGGACTCAAGGCAAAACTCATTTTGCAGGTGCATGACGAGCTTATATGCGAGTGCCCCGAGGCTGAGGCGCAGACTGTTGCTGACATTCTGCGTGAGGAAATGAGCGGCGCTGCCAAGCTCAGCGTACCGCTCACGGTCGATGCAAAAATCGGACACAGCTGGGCGGAGGCGCACTGATGCTGACATATGAACAAGCCGGGGACGTTCTCGACGATCTTGTTGACGAGCTGCCCGAGGAGATATTCAAAAACTTAAACGGCGGAGTCAGCTTCGTCGAGGATGCCGTGCGCAGCGACGACGGAAGATACACCCTCGGCATGTATTTCCGCGATAAAATGGGACGGCATATAGAGCTGTACTACGGCTCGTTTGTCGAACTTTACGGCGACATGGACGACGAGACATTCCGCCGGCGCTTAAAGAGCACGCTTCATCATGAGCTTACGCACCATATCGAAAGCCAGGCCGGCGACCGCAGCCTTGAGCGCTGGGACGAGCGCCAGTCCGAGCTTTACGGCTTTGGCGGCATTGACGTAAAAAGTATACTGTTTGTGTGCGATGATAACAGCATGTCGCTCGTCGCCGAAGCGGTGTTCAACTCGTCAAAGAGCGATTACTGCCCGGAGGTCATGGCGTATTCGGCAGGGATCGACGTTAGGGATGAGATAAATCCGCGTGTGAAAAAGTGCTGCGAAGCGCTCGATATAAGGCTGCCGCACGGCTATCCTGTGCCGGTAACGCGCGAGCTTATCGAACGCTGCGATGTAGTGTTGTGTATGACGGCGCTTCAGGCGCAGAAGCTGTCGGATGAATATCAGGATATGGACGAGCGCATAATGTGCCTTGCCGATGAGGATATCTATCCGCCGACGCTGCCGATAGGCTGGAAAAAGTGCGTTCTGCGCATTGAGGATGAGACTCTCGCCGTCATTGACGAGCTGCGCGAGGAGAATATGTGATGGTGCGCATTGTCGATACAAGAGCCGAGCACATTGACGATATCCTGCGCATCGAGCAGCAGTGCTTTTCGCTGCCGTGGACGCGCGAGCAGCTTACGGCTCAGCTGACGGACTCCATGCATGTTTTTCTTGCCGCCGAGGACGAAGAGGGCAGGGCTGTGGGCTATGTCGGCCTTATGTACGTCCTTGACGAGGGGTATATATCCAATGTCGCCGTGTCGCCGGACAGGCGGCGCGAGGGAATAGCGGATATGCTGCTTGACGAACTTCGCGCACGAGCCGAGGCCGAGAACCTCAGCTTTTTGACGCTCGAGGTGCGCCTTGGCAATGTGCCGGCGCAGAGCTTATATAAAAAACACGGCTACGTCGAGGTAGGGCGGCGAAAGGGATACTACAGCCTGCCGAAGGAGGATGCCGTTTTGATGACTTGTTTTCTAAGTGAGGAAGAGAAATGAAAATACTTGCCTTTGAATCATCCTGCGATGAGACCGCCGTCGCCGTCGTTGAAAACGGCAGAAATGTGCTTACGGATCAGATATTCTCGCAGGCAGATCTGCACGCAATTTACGGCGGCGTAGTGCCGGAGATAGCGTCGAGAAGCCACGTTGAGGTCATATCGCGCCTTGCCGAGCGCGCCGTGCAGGCAGCCGGAATAGAAAAAAGCGATATCGACGCCGTTGCGGCAACGTACGCTCCCGGCCTTATCGGAACGGTGCTTGTGGGCCTTAACTTTGCCAAGGCCGCTGCTATGAGCCTGGGTGTTCCGCTCATTCCCGTGCACCATATAAAAGGCCATGTTGCGGCAAACTACATAGCATATCCCGAGCTTGAGCCTCCGTTTCTGTGCCTTGCAATATCCGGCGGCAATACGCTTATAATCGACGTTCGCAGCTATACGGATCTAAAGGTCATCGGCGCAACGCGCGATGATGCGGCAGGCGAGTGCTTTGACAAAACCGCGCGCGTGCTCGGTCTGCCGTATCCCGGCGGCAAGCCCATTGACGATCTCTCACAGGGCGGCGACGATAAGAAATATCACCTGCCGCGCACGCATATTGAGGGGCATCCCTATGAAATGAGCTTCTCCGGCCTTAAGACTGCCGTTATAAACATCGTACACAATGCCGAGCAGAAGGGCGAGGAGTTGGACAGAGCCTCGCTTGCGGCATCCTTCACGGCCGCAGTTAGCGACGCGCTCGTGCCGCGCACAATGATGGCTGCAAAGGAGCTCGGTTATAAAAAAATCGCCATTGCCGGCGGTGTGGCGGCAAATTCGCGTATCCGTGCCGATTTCAAAGCTGCCGCCGAGAAAAACTGCTGCGAGCTGTTTGTTCCGCCGCTGAAGCTTTGCGGCGATAATGCGGCAATGATAGGCTGTCAGGGCTATTATGAGTATCTCGCCGGGAACACTGCCGGCTGGGATCTCAACGCTTACGCGAATATGGAGCTGTAAGGAGAGGGCATATGGGCGTACACGACGGACACAGGGAGCGGATGAAAAGCCGCTTCGTCGAGGCCGGGCTTGATGGCTTTAACGATCATAACGCACTTGAGATGCTGCTTTTCTACGCCGTTCCGCGCAAGGACACAAATGAGCTTGCGCACAGGCTTTTAAAGCAGTTCGGCTCGCTCGCCGCGGTTTTCGAGGCAAAGCACGAGGAGCTTATGCGTGTTGACGGGATAGGAGAGAACGCCGCGACGCTCATAAAGCTCATCCCCGAGGTCAGCCGCCGCTATCTGCTTACAAAAAGTCTGCCGACAAAGGTCATCCGCCGCAGCGAGGATGCCGGCGCATATTTTGTCGCCAAGTTCATGTACGAGGTAAATTAGATATGCTATGCGCTGCTGCTTAACTCCTCTAACGGAATAATAGCCTGCAAGGAGATAAGCCGCGGCGTTGTGAACGCAACCGAGGTCGGCATAAGAATGCTTGTTGAGGCGGCCATTAAAAGCAACGCTGCCGCCGTTATAATCGCCCATAACCACCCCGGTGCGCTGCCGCTTCCGTCGAAGGAGGATGAGTACTGCACCCGGCTTGTGAAGAAAGCTTTGGAGCTTGTCGATATAAAATTACTTGACCATATTATCGTCGGTGGCAAAGAGTTTCAATCTCTTAACAAAAATGGACTTATGTAAACGAAATGATGTTTTCAAAATGTAACAAAATTCGACTTCAGGACTCTACATAATTTTACATATCGGCGCTAAATACTGAAATTCAATGATTATTCAGTGTTGGAAACTCTGTTGAAAATGTTGATAACTATTTGCAAAATAATTTTTTGAAATAATTATGTAAACGGTTTGCGACTGTTTTGTAGCATTGAAAAAGTGCTGAAATTCTTATATTTTTTATAAACATAAATTGTCAGCATAATGGCTTACAAATTTGAGCAATAACGAGCAGTTATAACTTTTTTTGTTTGACTTTATCGCCGCCATGTGCTAAAATGCGTAATGTCCTTTGCTGGTGTGGCTCAATGGTAGAGCATCTCACTCGTAATGAGAAGGTTGTGAGTTCGATTCTCACCACCAGCTCCATGGAAAAAGATCACCGGGAAAAGCCAAGAGCTTTTCCCGGTGATTTTTATATTGCATCTTTTGCCTGCGGCAGCTTATTTTCTCAGTCATTTTCGGTTCGTATAAGGTTGCTGACATACGGACGCTTTCCGGACAGCACCTCGTCATAGAAATTCTGCTTCAAGTCGATATATGCAATGCTGTCCTCAAGCTCCTTGATCGTCTGGCGCAGCCGCTCCTGCTTTTTGGCCAGCATTTCCTTTCGCGGAACAATGGTCGATTCTCCGGCAAGGCAAAGCTCTAGATAGTCCTTTCATATCCTCCGTGATTATAATTGCAATGAGGAGACAACAATGATTTTATTAGGGCGTAAGCTTAGATCAGCATCATAAGCGTTCCGCCGACTATGAGCACAAGGCCGACGGCCGCTTTCTTTGACAGCCGCTCCTTGAAAACAAGCGCCGAGAAGCCGATCGAAACAAGGATGCTCAGCTTGTCTATCGGAACGACCACGCTTGCAAGGCCGTCCTGAAGCGCTTTATAGTAGCACAGCCACGAGCCGCCGGTAGCAAGTCCGGAAAGGCAGATAAAGCCCAGCTCGTTTTTGGGAATATCCTTTAGCGTGTGCTGCTTGCCCTTTATGAACACGATCAGCCACGCCATGATCAGCACAACGCCTGTGCGGATGGCTGTTCCGAGGTTTGACTCAACGCCGTCAATGCCGATCTTGCCGAGGATAGAGGTCAGCGACGCAAATACTGCCGACAGAACGGCATACAGCAGCCAACTCTTTTTCTCCTGCTTCTGCTCGGTATCAGCCTTCTTTTCGATCATCATGAACGTGCCGATGCCGATGAGGATAACAGCCGCCGCTTTAAGCCACGAGATCGGCTCGCCGAGGAAGATCAGCGCCAGAATTATGGTGAGTATCGTTGAGGACTTGTCTATCGGCACGACCTTGTTCACATCGCCGAGCTGCAGCGCCCTGAAATAGCAAAGCCACGATGCGCCGGTCGCAATGCCGGACAGGATTAGGAAAATCCATGTTTTTGCGTCCAGCCCGGTGATGGTCGGAGCCGAGCCGACTATCCAAACCATCAGCCACGAGAAAATAAGTACAACTATGGTTCGTATTGCCGTTGCGGCGTCGGAATCGGTCTTTTTGATCCCACATTTTGCGAGAACCGACGTCAGACCGGCAAAGAGAGCCGAGACGAACGCGAAAAGTATCCACATAATGTTCGCCTTACTTTCTATATATCATGAGATCATTATAACACAGCCGCCGTCATTACGGCAGCGTATTATAAATTTTACATTATACATGTAAAAACACGGTGCATCCTGAAAGCTGCACCGTGTAATTTGTTTTTGCTTCGTATCTCAATCGACTACAAAGTAGCGATAGAGGAAAGTTACGATCTGCGCGCGTATGCACTTGTCATTCGGAGAAAATGTTTTTGCCGTGGTGCCTTTTGTCACGCCGACTTCGACCGCCCAGTCTACTGCATCTGCATAAAATGCATGCTTCGGGACATCTGTAAAACCGGCTGATTTATCGGCTTGAGGATACATATCCCAGCGCCAGAGAAATGTAACGACCTGGGCCCGGGTGACGGTCGCTCCCGGCTGGAAGTGATCGGCGGTGACACCGGTGGTGATGCCTTCCTCGGAGGCCCACAGAACGGCTTTGTAGTAAAAACTGCCCTTTGGAACATCGACGAATTGGCAGACGGTCGATGCGGGCTCGGGGCATCCGGCTGCCCTCCACAGGAAGGTGACGACCTGAGCACGGGTGCAGCTTGCATACGGACTGAAAGTCGTTTCTGTAGTTCCGTTAGTTATGCCTTCATTGACTGCCCACAAAACTGCATCGTAGTAGTATGCCCCCTCCGAAACATCGGTAAAGTTGTTTGTGTACGGTTCATCCGGGTCATCCGGCAGGTCGGGATTTTCGCTGTCGCTGTCGGGGGCATATATGTTCCCACTGCCATCTTTTGCATAATAGTCATCGTATTCATCCATGGGTATGAAAACCGTGCTGCTTTCGCCGTCAGATATCGGGAGAGAAGCAAAGTCAACGGTGCGGACAGGCTCAAGCTCGGATGCGTCGTAAGTGTAGATCTCTGCACCGACGTTGGCTGCATCTGATCCGGAAACCGTGAAGCTGTATCCCGAACCCTCGGGCAAAGTGGCGATGAGCCCGATATCTGTCATCTCGAGTGATACCTCTCCGCTGACGCAGGTACCGTTTGCATAGCTGCCGGCGGACTGGCCTTTTGTGTTCCAGAAATCGACCTTGATGTCACAGGTTTTAAGCTGCTTGTCCGCAGGCGGATACACCAGGACAGCGCGTGCGTGATAGCTGCTGTAGAAATCGTCCTCGCTCTGCAAATTGTCAACTTCCAGATGCGCAAGATAGTGCTCGGGATAGTGGGCAAGTCCGAGCGTGTTGAGATTCAGAAGAGCATCGGGGATCAGCGTATAATTCAACAGTGCACAACTGAGCACTTTCTTGAGTGCGCTGTTTGAGAGCACGCACCTTAAAGTGTCGCTCTTTTCAAAAGGAGAGCCGGGAGGGGTACCGAGCTCGCTTCCGGTGAAGTCCATTATATCCTGCTGGACATCTGTGTAGAGAACTTTTCCGAATGCGGAGCTGCCGCCGGGACCGTTTGTGAAGGCTACCTCGCAGAACCTATCCAAAAATGTGCGCTGAGAGGGTTTGATTTCTTGGGTAAACATTCCGGAGATCTCCTCAAATTTATCCCACAGCTTGTCGTTTTTATCGTAGGGAAGCGACAGCGTTGTTCCGTACCGCGTAAAGCCCCATGCCGTGGGAGCAACACGCGGCACCAAGTCCACAGGACTTACTATGTTGAAAATGTTAGGGTCAAAAAACGTTTCTGCCGAGTCGCGGGATGCGCCTGCCGGAGTTGCAAATGTGTAGACGTATATGTCCACAACATTGGGCTTTATCCCGCCGATAGTCGCGTTGTTCAGCGCACGCCCCAGGAGATTGGCAACGGCAGCGCCGCGGCTGAAGCCTACTGCCCAGATCTTCAGGTCACCCTTGATCTCGTGGCTCTGAACATAGTCACTAAGACCGCTCAGAACGTCGTTGGCAGCAGTCTGGAAGCCGTAATGGTTGCGGCTGAGTTTTTCATCGCTGTTGTACACGTTGAAGTTGCTTGCCCATTCACCGCCGTAGCCGCCGCCGCGGATAGGAACGGCGATTAGGGTGTCCGTGCCGCCGTCTTTGTTGGCGATATACTTCATTGCCAGCGTGTAGGCGACCTTGTCCGAGGTATCATCAAGCGGCACATCATAATTAACGTATTGAATCGAGCTGAAATTCAGATTGTTCAGCAGCTCCCGAACATTTTCGGTTCTGGAAATCGCCGTGCCGACGCCTTCGCCGCGCCATGTGGTGTTTGCATTTGTTGAGAAGGTCGTCATTTCAAGGCACAGTGAAGCCTTTGCAAGATCGGCACTGTAGCCGTAGCCGTCATCTTGAGCGTAGAAGTAATCGTCGGTGTAATCAAACTGCCAAGACCGTGTGTGGCCTATATTGCCCTCGAAATTGAAGTCAACGGTAATGGACTCGTTATCTCCCGGCTTTGGATCTGTCGGCGGAGTCTCGGAGGGGACGTTGGAAAGATCCCAATCTTTGAGAATGCTTGAGCGGCTTTCAAGAGTGTAGAGCTTGCTCTCGGCATCGGGCTTACCGTTGAGAACAGCATTGCCGTTGTAAGTATAGTTTACTGCAAGATCGTCAGCTACTCTGTTATTAATGCTTTGACCGCCGGAATTGCGAACACTGCTCGCGCTGCTGAGCGTGAAGAAATCATATGCGCTTCGGGAAGTGCTTGCGCATTCAACATTGACCTTTTCGAGGGCATTGGCGGAGTTTTTTGAGTCTTCGTCGCTGATGCCTGCCAAACGCGCGTAACCGGGCGTCTGAATATTGACCGAGCCCATAACAAGGCAGCTGTCAATATCGGCAAAGCGGCTGTTGTCGCCTATGCCGGCAACGCTGATATCGCTGTCTTTATTCGTGCCGGTGTATTTAAGGTCGATGTCAAGGTCAACGATGCAGTTTCTTACTGAGCCTTTTCCTCTCGCAACACCGCATGTTATGAATCCTATGTTGAGCTTATCAAAACTGCGCCGTACTGTCATGCTGACATTGCAGTTTTCAATAAGGCCAGTGTCATCACCGTATGAGTTGTAATAAGCAATGCCGCAAATGCCGCTGTCAGTGCCCAAAACATCGTTATCTTCATCGGTGCTTATTACGGTAACATTAAGATTCTTGATGGTGCCTAAGTTTTTCTCAATGAGCGTGCTTTTGAGATTATATATAGTGTGGCCGTTGCCGTTAACAACTCCGCCTTTAGGCAAAGTGCCGCAGGCTGCGTTGTTAAGCGTGTCGTATGCAATGTTCTCTGCGCTTGCGTCGATATCGTTCATCAGCAGGTAATAGCCGCTGCCGATGTTCTCCTTCAGGTCTGCTAAAGTGTAGATCGGCACATAGCCATCGGGAATATCCGACGCGGCAAAGGCAGATGCCGGCAGCAGCGCGAGCGTCATCACAAGCGCCAAAAAACCGGCAAGAAGTCGTCTTTTCACAGGCTCGCCTCCTTAAAAGCGGTAAAACTCGGTCTGGTCGCTGTCGGGACGGTAAACAGAAACAAAGCTTCCGTCGGAGCTTGAATATGCGTAAACCTCCGATGCGTCAACGCCGGCGAGTCTTATAAGCTCTTCGCCGTCAAGGCCGAGAACGACTGCGTCGCCGTTATCGTCGGTAACGGAGAGAACAAGCTCATTGCCGGCAATGCTTCCGCCGCCAAGCTCGGAAATTATCTTGTTCATTTCCGGCAGCACAACGGTGAAATACGGATCCTCCGAGGTCTGAGTCCAGCTTAATATCTTGCGCTCTTCCTTGAGTGTGCCGTCAAGGCCGTAGATCTGAGCATAAAGATCAAATGTCTTAGGCTCGCCGTCCGGGAAATACACGGTGCCGGCAGACACCTCGTTGCCGTCTGCGTCCTTCCAGATAAAGCGTACAAGACCGTTTGCACACAGAACTACCTCCGCGCCTTCTTCGCCTTGAATGACCTGCCCTGTTACGACATTTATCGCGTAGTAGCGAGTGCCATAGCCTTTTGCAAGCCACGATGCCACAAACCAACCGTTTGTGCCGCTGCCGTCAAGAATGCCGAGATCGTAATCGAGAGTGTATATTAGCTTGCCGCTGGTTACGGCCGGAATACCTGTTGCGGCAACTCCCGGACCTGTTGGCTGCTGCGTAGGCTCGGCTGTCGGCTGCAAAGTTTCGGCGGCGCCGACGTCGGGCTTATCGTTTGCGCCGCCGCATGCGCCGAGTATCATAAGCAATGCAAGCAGCATGCTGATAACAGAAGCTTTTCTCTTCATGGTAACATCCTCCGTGATTTACATGTTTATATTAAATTCAATTTCAATATCGTTTACAGAGAGCCTGCCGGGCCCAGCTTTGCCGACGGTTTTGACGTAGCAGCCGCCGGAGCCGCCCTTGAGGGATATTATCTCGGGGCCTATAAGTTTAAGCGCGCCGCTGCATTTTAAAACAACAGGCTCCTGCCAGTACGGAGCGAGGCTGCCGTATTCGTCAAGCGCGCGTATGCGAACCTCGGCAGCATCGTATGTGTCACCCTCGGAAAGCTCGGTTTTGCTCGGCCTTACCTCAAGGTGGACCTTCTGACCCGGCGAGCGAGTCACTCTTTTTATTACCTCGCCGTCTCTTATGGCATCAAAGCGCCACTTCGTGGCCTCGCCGCCCCAGTTGCCGACGTATTTTCCGTAAAGCTCAACGCCGTCGGAAAACTTAAAGCCCTTTGTTAGCATGAGCCGCGCAAACTTTGCAAGGATCTTCGGAGGAAGTGCGCTCGGACCGGATTTGGCAACGGCAAGCAGGCATTCTTTAACAGTGGCGGCCGTCTTTTCGTCAAAGCCCTCCTGCGTTATAAGAAGCTCGCCGATAAAGTCGTCAATTATGACCGGTGGATGGGGGAGAGCGGGATATTCATCTTTTCCGGGGAAAAACTCGCGGACAAAAACGCCGTCCTTATAAAGCTTCACGCTGTCGGCATTGGTGAAAACATACACCTTGCCGATATCACCGGCCGGGTGCTCGCCGATATCCATGGATGAGGAGACGACGCAGCAGGGAACGTTGTCGCTCTGGCTTGCGTAAACCGCGGCCGCGAGCTTCGGGTTGCGGAACATGTCCATAACGCCGTGGTAGCATATCCCGTCGCCGCTGCCGAAATCCTGATGCGTGTTGTAGTCAAACATGCACCACGGAAATATGCCGCAGATATCGTCGGCGGCATACATTGCGTCGAGCACCTTCGCGTGCCTAAGCGCGTGGCTGAGTCTGTGCCGCTCATCGTCAAAGGGCTTTGTCGGGAACATGTGCCCGTTGCACTCGGAAACGAAATACGGCCTGTGCTTCTTGCTCGTCACGTTCTTTTTTGCTTTCAGACCGGCATTGTCGCCGGTGTGCGAAAAGTCGTTGTATGCATAAACATCCTCAAGCAGGTGACTTTTTTCGAGATATCTGACGCCGCTCGTCTGGCGTCCGGAATCAAGCGTGTGCGCAACGGCGTTCGTTTTTCTGTAAAGCTCGTCGCAGTCCTGCGATTCGTTTATCCTGACGCCCCACAGCATGATAGACGGATGATGCATATATTGCCGCACCATTTCATCGGTATTTTTAACCGCCTGCCGCTTCCAGTCCTCGTCGCCGATATGCTGCCAGCCGGGGATTTCGGTAAACACCAGCAGCCCCAGCTCATCGCAGCGCGATATAAAGTGCTGCGACTGCGGATAGTGCGAGGTGCGCACGGCGTTCACACCAAGCTCGTTTTTTAGTATCTCCGCGTCAAGCTCCTGCACCGATTTCGGCATGGCATAGCCGACATAGGCGTATGACTGATGCCTGTTAAGTCCGCGCAGCTTTACCTTCTGACCGTTGAGATAGAATCCGTCGTTTTCAAACCTCACGGTTCTGAAGCCGAAACGCAGGCTCTTTTCATCAACGACCTCGCCGCCGCGCATTGCGCGAACACGCGCCGTATGCAGAGCAGGGGAGTCCAAGCTCCAAAGCTGTGCATTCGGAACGCTCAGCTCAAACGCCTTGCCGCAGGCCGAGGCAATGACCTTGCCGCTGTCGTCAACGATATCGGTAGCAACGCTTTCGCATTCGCTTTCTATCCTCACTCGCAGCTCGTGCAGACCGGTGTTCTCGATTAGAACTTCTTTGATATACTCGGGATCCTTTACCTCAAGCGTCACCTCGCGGTAAAGTCCGCCGTAGCACAGATAGTCGATGACAAAGCCGAACGGCGGAATGTTAAGGCTCTCGCGCGTGTCGAGCCGAACGTCAATGATGTTTTCGCCGCCGAAATCAACGCTGTCCGTTATATCAACTGAAAACGCCGTGTAGCCGCAGGCGTGATATCCGACACGCGTTCCGTTGCAGAATACCGTTGCCTCGTGCGCTGCGCCGTCAAAGCGCAGTATAAGCCGCTTGCCCTGCCACTCCGAGGGAGCGGTAAAGCTCTTTCTGTAGCCGCAGACCATTTGATAGTCGCGGCAGTCGATATAATTATAAGGTATCTCCCTTGCCGTGTGCGGCAGACGGACGGAGAGAGCCTTGTCAAAGCCTGCGTCGTAGTCCTCGGTGAAAAGCCAGCCGTTATTGAAAGCAATGTCCATATCGTAGCTCCTTCGAATTTTTAATGTAATTTTATCATATCCGCGATGCAATGCAAGATGTAGTTGATTTTAAGGCCATAAAACTATATAATATTTCTGAAATTTTTAGATCGGAGTATGAGAATGGATAAGCTTCTGAACACAAAACTGTTTCTGCTGGATATGGACGGCACGCTTTACCTCGGTGACGAGGTGTTTGACGGCGCGGTGGACTTTATCGATACCGTTAAGAAAAGCGGCAGAGAGTATATATATCTGACCAACAACTCCTCGCGCGCCGGCGTTGACTATATAACACGCCTTAGAAAGCTCGGCTTTCCCTGCGAGAAGGAAAATGTTTTCACCTCCGGCATGGCAACGGCAATGTATCTTAACAGCCGCCACAAGGGCGAGCTTGTCTATCCCGTCGGAACTCCGGCGTTTTTGGGCGAGCTTGAAAGCTACGGCGTTCCCCTTGGCGACAGCGAGGAGGTCGGCGTTGTCTGCGTTGGCTTTGATACGACGCTTACTTATGAAAAGCTCGATAAAGCCGTGCATTACCTTCGCCGCGGCGCTGCATTCGTTGCCGCAAACCCCGACTGGGTGTGCCCCATGCCGGCAAATGAGGTCCTGCCCGACTGCGGCAGCATCTGCGCGCTTTTGACCGCCGCAAGCGGAGTCGAGCCGGTGTTTATCGGCAAGCCGAACCGCAATATGGTTGACATAATATCCGAACAGACCGGCGTTCCCAACGAAAATATCTGCTGCGTCGGCGACAGGCTTTATACGGATATAGCCGTTGCGCAGAATGCCGGCGCAGTGTCCGTGTGCGTCCTGTCGGGCGAGAGCAGCCTTGAGGACATTGAAAAAGCCGAGCGCAAGCCGGACTATGTTCTCAAAAACGTCGCGGAGATCGCGGATATACTCAAAGCACACATGTGATTTACAGAATGTTATTTAATTTTCGCACAAGGTGTGTTATAATAGCTTAACGGTCGGGAGGTGAGCGAATGCCGAAGCAGACCGGAACAAAGCAGATAGCGTCAAATCGCAAGGCCTTTCACGATTATTTCGTGCTTGACAGGTTTGAAGCCGGCATAGAGCTTGCCGGAACGGAGGTCAAGTCATTAAGAGCGGGAACGGTCAATATGAAGGACTGCTACTGCACGATAAAAAACGGCGAGCTGTTTGTCAGATCGCTGCATATAAGCCCGTATGAAAAGGGCAACATTTTTAATAAAGACCCCGTGCGGCCGAGGAGACTGCTCATGCATAAGCGCGAGATAGTCAAGCTCAACGCAAGAGTTATGCAGGAGGGCGTGGCGCTCATTCCGCTGTCGCTTTATTTTAAGGACAGCAGGGTGAAGGTCGAGCTTGGCCTGTGCAAGGGCAAAAAATTGTATGATAAACGAAATGACGACGCAAAGCGAGAAGCTGTGCGCGACATTGAAAGAACTTTGAAGGAGAGACACTGATGAGCAATCCTGTAGTAACAATCGAAATGGAAAACGGCGATATCATAAAGGCCGAGCTTTATCCCGAGGTCGCACCCAATACGGTCAACAACTTCATCTCGCTGGTAAAGAATAAGTTTTATGACGGCGTTATCTTCCACCGCGTCATTCGCGGCTTCATGATCCAGGGCGGCGATCCCCAGGGTATCGGCGTAGGCGGTCCCGGATATTCTATAAAGGGCGAGTTCAAGATGAACGGCGTTCCCAACGATCTCAAGCATACTCGCGGCGTTCTTTCCATGGCGCGCGCAATGGCCCCTAACTCCGCAGGCAGCCAGTTTTTCATTATGCATGAGGATGCACCCCATCTCGACGGCCAGTATGCCGCGTTCGGCAAGGTCATAGAAGGCATGGAAAATGTCGATAAGATCGCAAATTGCATGACCGGCAGAAACGATAAGCCCATCCACCGCCAGGCAATGAAGAAGGTCACTGTCGACACCTTCGGTGTTGACTATCCCGAACCCGAAAAGATGTAATGCACCATGGGGTGCGGTCATCCGCACCCCGTGTAAAGCAATAGTCCAATTACCGGACATCGTTGCAGTGCGACGCGGTACAATGTTACCGTCGAGTTGACGCGAAGATCACCGCCCGACTACCGGACGGCGTTGCAGTGCGACGCGGTACAATGTTACCGTCGAGTTGACGCGAAAATCACCGCCCGACTACCGGACATCGTTGCAGTGCGACACGGTGCAATGTTACCGTCGAGCTGACGCGAAGATCACCGCCCGACTACCGGACGGCGTTGCAGTGCGACGCGGTACAATGTTACCGGTCAAGCTGACGCGAAGATCACCGCCCGACTACCGGACGGCGCAGCAGTTTGATACGGTGCAGTGTTACCGGTCGAGCTGATGCAATATAGAACAGTACCAGCCTAAATACGCTACTGAAATGGGGATGTACCGGTTTCGACGGGGGTATGGAGGCAGGAATAGCGAGCGGATGCGCCTACCATCCTAAAAATGGGCAGCTTATAAATTAAAGAACAACAACGATACTGTTCTTCTCGCTGCTTAATTAGCGAGCGTTCCCTCCGGGAGGACCACGGCCCGGAACGGAGCGTCGATCAGTGGTGCCCGTGAGTGTGCAAAGCTTTGAGCACACCACGCATAATGAAGCTACCGACTCTGCGAGCCTGACGGCCGGCGCGCAGGGAAGGGAATATAAATGACCGTATGCGCTCGGAGAAGTTCCTGTTAAAGTGCTTTCGGACGGGGGTTCAACTCCCCCCATCTCCACCATATCCACCGCAGCATATCTGCTGAGGTGGATTTTCTATTGCCAACGCGGTGAAAATATGGTAAGCTGAATCAAAAATAATGAAATAAGATGAAATGAGATACTAAAAATGACAGAATCGCTGTTTTATATTCAAAGAATACGCGCACAATATGATACCGGCATTTTTTCCAAATCCGATAAGCGCATAGCCGACTATCTGCTTGAGCACCCGGGTGCAGTTGACGCTGAAACTGCAAGCTCGATCGCCGAGAAGGTGGGAACAAGTCCGGCAACAGTCGTGCGCTTTTGCCGCAAGCTCGGCTTCAAGGGCCTGACGGATATGAAAAACAGCGCCGCCTATACGAACTATATTGAAAGCTCGACCACGGATATGGATCTGAAAAAGGGCGACGATGCGGAGACTGTCACTAACAAGGTCCTGCAGTATATGAAGATGGTGCTTGACCAGCTGAAGCTGTCGCTCGAGCCGGAGCTTTTGCAGAAAGCGGCTGATAAGCTTGCCGATGCAAATCATGTTGTGATACTGGCCGAAGGCGGTTCGGGCACGATCGCGAGGGCTGCATACGATATTTTTCTCAAGCTTGCAATACCGTGCCGCATTGTTGATGATATAATGTTTCAGATCATGGAGATCAGCATGATGGACGAAAACGATGTGCTGTTTTTGATCCTCAACTCCGGCAGAACATATAACGTTTTGCAAAATGCGTCGTACGCAAAGCAGCGCGGGATATACACCATCGGCGTTGTCGGCACGAAGGGAACACCGCTGTCGAAGTACCTTGATATCGAGCTGCCAACATGCATTTTCAGCAGCAGTTATCTGAGCGATATCTCCGCTGCACGCCTGTGCGAGCTTGTGACGGTTTCAATCCTTCACTCCATCATGGCGCTCACGCGCGACAGCGAACAAATGAAACGCGGAGAGCGTATTGCTAACTCAATCGAGCTTAAACGTATCCCGGGAAATCAAAAATTCTGAATATAATATCCAGTAAACTTCAACTTAAAAGTACGGTAATTTATGAATTACCGTACTTTTTTACGTTTCAGGAGATAAAATTGTTTGCTTATTAACAAACTATTCGTGTTTTTTACCAAAAACAAAATGTGCATTTTATGCAGTGCAACGAATTTCATAATTTAAGCTTAAAAATGAAATGAAATTTCATTTTTCGCTTGATTTGCACCAAAAACTCTGCTAAGATTTATATAGAAATTGTTGATGATGATGAAAGAGCAAAAGTGATTGTATTGAATGCTTGGCGGCTGATTTGAACTAAGGAGAATATCAATGAAAGTTTTAATGATCGGGGCAGGGGATATTGCAAAATCCCATGCCAGAGCCGTTGAGAAGCTTGGCGGCGAGATTGTAGGCGCTTTCGACGTAAGCGAGAATGCGCTCAAGTCCTTCAAAAAGGAATTTTACTGCGACGTAATAAGCTACGAGCAGATCCCGGAGTATGTCGAAAAGGCAGACTACGCAGTTATTTCGACGCCTCCGACGAAGCGCCTTGACTATGTCGAGATGGTTCTGTCAAAGCATGTTCCGCTGTATCTTGAAAAGCCCATTGCCACAACTCTGGAAGATGCAGAGAAGATAGTTGCCATGGCAAAGCAGTATGACGCGAAGATAATCGTCGGCTTTGCCCACCGCTTCCGTCCTGCGTTTGTCAAAATGTACGATATGGTCAAGTCCGGAATGTTCGGTGACCCCGTCAACGTTTTCAGCTACCGTGTCGGCGCAGGCTTTGGCTACGGCAAGAATAACGCCATGTACGGCAACTCCTGGCGCACCGACCCCAAGCTCGCATGCGGAATGACTATCGAGTCGGTATCGCACGAGTTTAACCTTCTGACCTCGCTGGCAGGCGAGTTTGATACCATTGCCTGCAACGTCAAGGGAACCATAAGCAACGTTCCGCAGTTCGACACCAACTCGACCATGGTCATGAGATGCAAAAACGGCGCAGTCGCCTCGATAATGACGAGCTGGAGCTCCGGCGCCGGCGCAAACCTCAAGGGCTATATCGGAACAAACGGCAGCATTCTGCTGCGCGGTCGTAATATGTTCGAGTTTGACTCTCTTACATATAAAACAGTAGATATGGATCACGAGGAGAGCATCACATTCAATGATTCCTATGATCTCAACAAGGACGAGGTCATCTACCACGTCCACGTTTACTTCCAGGACTGCCTGAAGAACAACAAGCCTGTTGAGATCGGCGGCCTGTCCGAGGGCATGAAGGTTCTCAAGCTCTCGAATGCAGCTCTTAAATCCGCTAAGGAGCAGAAAACCATAGCTCTCGGTGATTACTACACCCTTTAAGCGAGGAGGATACAAATGAACGAAAAAGTCAGTATGCTTAAAGAAAAAGCAAAAGAACTCAGAAAAACGGCGCTGACGATGATTTTCGAAGCACAGTCGGGCCATCCCGGCGGTTCGCTGTCGTCAGCCGACATCGTGACGGCCCTGTATTTTTCCGAAATGCACGTTGACCCGAAAAATCCGCAGTGGCCCGACAGGGACAGGTTCGTCCTTTCAAAAGGCCATGTCTGCCCGATCCAGTACGCGGCTCTCGGCAGTCTCGGATTTTTCCCGGAGGAAGTGCTGCACACCCTGCGTCAGGAAGGCTCCATGCTTCAGGGTCACCCCAGCATGCTCAAATGCCCGGGCATAGATATCTCCACCGGCTCACTCGGGCAGGGAGCTTCGTGCGCTGTCGGCATGGCTCTTGCAGGTAAGCGCGACCATAAGGATTACCGCGTGTTCACGCTCCTCGGTGACGGCGAGATGGACGAGGGCATAGTCTGGGAAGCAATGATGAGTGCAAATCGATATCAGCTTGACAATTTCGTCATAATAGTAGATAATAATGGTCTCCAGCTCGATGGTCCCTGCGATCAGATCATGCCGCATATCGACCTGAGCGCAAAGGCGGCAGCCTTTGGCTTTGAGGTCTATGATATCGACGGACACGACATGCAGCAGATACTTGACGCTTTCGATAAAATACGCGCAGCCAAAAACGGCAAGCCCAAATTCATCAATGCAAAAACCGTTAAGGGCAAGGGCGTTGATTTCATGGAAAATCAGGTTTCGTGGCACGGCACGGCTCCCAATGCCGAGCAGTATGCCGACGCAATAGCGCAGATAGACAGGAGCTGAGATCATGGAAAAAGGTAAAATGATAGCTACTCGCGACGGCTTCGGCGACGAGATCGTTGAAGTCGGCAAGGGAAATAAGGATATCTATGTGGTTGACGTTGATATCGGCAAGTCCTGCAAGACCGCAAAGTTTATGAAAGCTCTGCCCGATCAGTACGTCAATGTCGGCATTGCCGAGCAAAACGGCGCCGCGCTCTCGGCCGGTCTTGCATCCACCGGCAAGATCCCGTTTGTCGTGACCTATGCGGTGTTCGGCTCGCTGAGAATGTGCGAAATGATCCGACAGGAGATGTGCTACACCAATCTCAATGTCAAGATCGCATGCTCTCACGGCGGCGTTACCCCGGCAAACGACGGCGCAAGCCATCAGGCGATAGAGGATATGGGCGTTCTGCGTACCATTCCGAACATAACCGTTATCCAGCCGGCAGATTATGTTTCGGCAAGAAAGCTCGTTCGTGCCGCGGCCGAGACCTACGGCCCGATGTATCTGCGCTTCACGCGCGACGCCGTTCCCGTCATATATGACGAGGATCAGGAGTTTACAATCGGCAAGGCTGTCCGTCTGCGCGACGGTAAGGACGTTGCGATAATCGCGATCGGCGATACGGTGCGCCTTGCACTGGATGCCGCGCGCGAGCTTGAGAGCAAGGGCATAAGCGCAAGAGTTCTCGATATGCACACGCTCAAACCGCTGGATAACGAAGCTGTCGATGCCTGCATTAACGATATCGGCAAGATAATCACCGTTGAAGATCACAACATCATAAACGGTCTTGGCAGCGCGGTGTGCGAGCGCGCAGCCGAGGCAGGGAAGGGCAAGGTCGTGCGCATCGGCATACAGGACTGCTTCGGCCAGTCCGCACCGTATGAGCGCCTGCTTGCAGTCAACGGCATTACGGTTGAGAATATCGTTGAAAAAGCAATGAAAGGATTTTGATTATGCCACTGGTAACAACTAAGGAAATGTTCAGCAAGGCCTACGCAGGCGGATACGCCGTAGGCGCATTCAATGTCAATAACATGGAGATCGTGCAGGGCATCACAGAGGCCGCCGCAG